>Ga0214921_10007182_pt1 | contig 14937 bp, 8 predicted proteins | sample LL1505_MetaG_FD_177992 | JGI IMG/M metagenome (GOLD analysis project Ga0214921, IMG submission 177992) | Freshwater microbial communities from Lake Lanier, Atlanta, Georgia, United States - LL-1505 | ecosystem: Environmental > Aquatic > Freshwater > Lake | place: USA: Georgia | collected 2015-05-28 | reverse complement strand
GCTGGATGCCCAGCTGATGCAGCATCGTGGCATGGAGGTCGTGGACCGTGCAGACGTTTTCCACCGCCGCGTAGCCCAGCTCGTCGCTGGCTCCGTAGACGAGCCCGCCCTTGATCCCGCCGCCGGCCAGCCAGACGCTCATCGCCTTGTTGTGATGGTCGCGGCCGTTACCCTGCGACATCGGCGTCCGACCAAATTCACCCGCCCAGACGACGATCGTGCTTTCGAGCATGCCGCGGTCCTTCAAATCGGTGATCAGGGCCATGCAGGCCCGGTCGATCTCCTCCGCCTTGAGCTTGATGCCGTCTTTCACGCCGCCGTGGTGGTCCCAGTCCTTGTGGTAGAGCTGAATAAATCGCACGCCGCGTTCGGCCAGCCGCCGCGCGAGCAGACAGTTCGAGGCGAACGAACCATCGCCCGGCTGGCAGCCGTAGAGCTCGAGCGTCTTGGCACTCTCGTTTTTCGTATCCATCAGCTCCGGCACGCTCGCCTGCATCGCAAAGGCCATTTCATACTGCGCGATCCGCGTGGCGATCTCGGGATCGCCCGTGAGCGCATCGTGCTGGGCATTGATCGCGTTGATCGCGGCGATGTCGGCGCCCTGCCGCTCCCGCGTGACCCCGGCGGGGCTGCCGAGATAGAGCACGGGGTCCCCCTTGCTCCGCAACTGCACGCCCTGATACCGGCTCGGCAGAAAGCCGCTCGACCACTGCCGCGCCGCAATCGGCTGGTTCTGGCCACCCTTGCCAAGCGACGTGAGCACCAGGAATCCCGGCAGGTCGGCCGCGTCGCTTCCCAGGCCATACGTGACCCACGCCCCCATGCTGGGTCGGCCCGCGATCTGCGACCCGGTGTTCATGAACATGTGGGCCGGATCGTGGTTGATGGCGTCGGTCGTCATCGAGCGGATCAGGCAGATGTCGCCGAGCACCGAGCCGATGTTGGGGAAGAGTGAGCAGATCTCGGTGCCGTTGGGACCCATCTTCGAGAAGGGGTGCTGCGGGCCGAAACAGATCAGCGGTCTGCCCTGCAGCTGCGCCAGTTGCTGACCCTTCGTCATGCTCTCGGGCATCGGCTTGCCGTCGAGCTCTGCCAGCTTCGGCTTGTGGTCGAAGGTCTCCAGGTGCGACGGCCCGCCGGCCATCGTCAGCCAGATCACCCGCTTCGCCTGCTGCGGCAGCGGCGGCTTTTCCAGCACGCCCCGCAGCGGAGCGGCCTCGAGCAGCCGTGGGGTCGCGAGCGACGCCAACGCCACGGCACCCACGCCCTGCGCAGAGCGGCCGAGAAAGGCCCGCCGGGCGAGTGCATTGTGCTCGTGAATGGTCATGCGATTCATACTCACGGCCTCGTGATCGTTTCGTGGAGATTCAGGAGCACGCGGGCCACGTGGGTCCAGGCAGCCAGCTCCGCCTTGTCGACGTCGGGCGGCACGGCCGTCAGGCCGGTCTTGAGCAGCGAATCGGCCGCAGCCGGGCTCGCCTGGTAGTGAGCCATATGCTCCCGCACGAGCGGCATCACCGTCTCCATCTCCTCCACACGTGGCAGCCGCTGCAACACCTGCCGCCAGGCCCAGGCCACGCGTTCCTCCGGGGAGCCGTTGCATTCCTTGAGGACACGGGTCGCCAGGCTCCGCGCAGCCTCGACATAGCTCGGGTCGTTCAAGAGCACGAGCGCCTGCTGCGGGATGTTGGACCGATTTCGTTCGGCACAACATTCTTCGCGGCTCGGAGCGTCGAAGGCCAGCATGCTCGGGTGGAGAAACGACCGCTGCCACCAGGTGTAGAGGCCGCGGCGATACTGCTGCTCTCCCGTGTCGTTCGGGTAGGTTCGCGCCGGGAAGTTGAGATTCTCCCAGTAGCCTTCGGGCTGATAGGGCTTCACGCTTGGGCCGCCGATCGCGCGGACGAGCAGGCCCGAGACCGACAGCGCCGCATCGCGGACGCACTCGGCATCGACGCGGAAGGCCGACTGCCGCGCCACCTCGCGGTTAGAGGGATCGGTGGCGGCCAGCTCGGGCGTGGCGACGGAGGTCTGCCGGTAGGCCGCGCTCGTGACGATCGTGCGAACCATCTGCTTCATGTTCCACTGCGAATCCATGAACTCACAGGCCAGCCAGTCGAGCAGTTCTGGATTGGCGGGGGCCTCACCCTGGGCGCCCAGATCATCGAGCACCTTCGAGAGCCCCGTCCCGAAGAACTGTCTCCAGAGCCGGTTCATCACGACCCTCGCGGTGAGCGGGTTGTCCCGCGAGACAAGCCATTGCGCGAGGTCGAGCCGGTTCGGCTCGCGGCCCGCGATCGCGGGCTGCGGCAGGTAGGCCGGGAACGCCGGCTTCATCACTTCGCCCGTCTCGTCCATCCAGTTGCCGCGGGGCAGAATGCGGACCGTCCGAGGCTTGTCGGAGTGGACGCTGACGAGGCACTTCGCCAGCGGGTCGTAGAAGGCCTTGCGTTCCTTCTCGGCCGTTGCCAGGCCGTCTTGCTCCGCCTGGAACAGTTTCGTGACCCGCCCGCGAAAATAGTCCCGCAGCCTGTTCTTGTCGTTGCCGTCCCGCTCGCCAGGCTCCTTGGCGACGCTGGCCGCCACCTGCTTGGCGGTGTTCTTCTCGGCGTCGGTCGCCTTTGCATCGGCGGCCAGTTCAGGGAGCGTGATGCTGTAGGTGACCAGGTCGGCCTCCCACTGCTGCTGCGCCGCATCGAGCTGCGGAACGATCGCGTCGAACTTTTTCTTCGCCTCTGCGAGCGTGGCATCGAGCTCCGCCAGCCGCGCGTGCTCCTCGGGAGTGCCGATGACCATCCCGTCTTCCCGCCGTCCGATGATCGACTCCTGGATGTCGGTGAAGAAGGCTCCCAACGCATAGAAATCCCGCGTGGTGAACGGGTCGAACTTGTGGTCGTGACACTGCGCGCAGCCGGTCGTCTGGCCGAGCCATGCGGCTCCGATCGCGCGGACGCGGTCGGTGAGCATCCGCGACTCGTAGTCCTTGGCCTGCGCGCCCCCCTCCTCTGTCGAGAGCAGAAGCCTGTTGAACGCCGAGCCGACTCGGGTCTCCTGATTGGCATCGGGCACGAGGTCGCCGGCCACCTGGTGAATCGTGAACTGGTCGAACGGCTGGTTGGCGTTGAAGCTCCTGATGACCCAGTCGCGATAGGGCCAGACGTTCCGCGGGTTGTCGCTGTGGTAGCCGATCGTGTCGGCGAAACGGACGACATCCAGCCAGCCGATCGCCATCTGCTCGCCGTAGTGCGGGCTGGCGAGGAGGCGGTCGACCAGTTTTTCATACGCGTTGGGAGAGCGATCCTGCTCGAATGCCGCAACCTCGTCCGGAGCGGGCGGCAGGCCGAGCAGGTCGAATGAGAGCCGGCGGATGAGCGTCCGCCGATCGGCCTCGGGCGAGGGCTGCATGCCGATCTCGGCCAGACGCTTCCGCACGAGATGGTCCACGCCGTTGGTGTTCGCCGGCACCGTGGCCTTCACCGGTTTTTCGTAGGCCCAGTGCTTCTGGTACTCCGCCCCCTCCTCGATCCACCGCGCGAGCAGTTCCTTCTGCTTGGCGTCGAGCTTCTTGTGCGACTCCGGAGGCGGCATCAGTTCGCCAGAGTCGGCCGTGTTGATCCGCGACACGAGCGTGCTCTCGGCGGGCTTGCCCGGCACGATCGCGCCGGCCGTCACGGCGTCGTCCCGGATGTCGAGCCGCAGATCGGCCTGACGGTGGCTGGCATCGGGGCCGTGGCAGGAGAAGCAGTTGTCGGAGAGAATGGGCCGGATGTCGCGGTTGAACGACACTGGAGCCGCCGACGCGGCCGTCGCCAACAGGAAACACGACACTGCTACGCATGCCGCACGGCGGCACCGGCTTGCAAAGCTGTGCACCATAGGATAGCTCCTCTGGAAAACACCCGCTTCGCCGCCAGGGGTGCACCAGCACCGGCCTGACGCGGATCCCCCGAGGCTGCGGTCTGCGAGGTCGGCTGCAGAGCGTCAACCCGGGCGATCGATCGGCGGTACAGGACAACCACGGATGGCGTCCTGTCATCACGATATCCTAATATACCTTCGGTTTCAGGACGGTACAGTCTTGGGCAGAACGGTGACACGCCGTAAGGAAACGGGCGGGCGGCATGGAAATCTGCGTAGGCCGGCATGTGGTGGCGCCGAACGTGTGGGCACGGGAGGCGGAAATCTACGATGCGACCGTTCGACTGGGAGCGGCCGCTCCGGTGACGGCGCTGGCTGAGGCCTTGGCGCGGATCGACGCCGCGCTGCCGCAGCGCCGCGACCTTTTCGGAGTGTTCACCCCGACTGACACGTCAGCTGGGGAAGGTTTCCGTACCGACCGGCCACGACTGCTCGGTCAGATAGCGCTGACGCTGCAGTCACAGGCCCGCCTGCCGGCGACGACGTTCCTGCGGGTGACGCATGCGGGCGAACCCGGACTTTTTCGGATCGTCCTCGAAGCCCACGATCCGGTGCTCGTGCAAGCCTGCCTCCGCGAATCCGCCGCGATCCTGGACGACGCGCTCGCCGGAGACCTCCCCGACCTCATGCCTGCCGTCGATCGTCTCACCACGCTCGCCGACGACGTCTGCGTCGGCCCAGGCACGATGTTGATCGTCCGTGCCGCGGTCGCCCGTGGAGTTCCCTGGCGGCGGCTCGGCAGGGAGTGCTTGGTGCAGCTCGGTCAGGGCATCCGTCAGCGCCGCATCTGGACCGCGGTGACCGATCGCACGTCGTCGATCGCAGAAGGCATCGCGGTCAACAAGCAGCTGACGAAGGACGTGCTCGCGGCAGCGGGCGTGCCGGTGCCTCTTGGCCGCGTGGTCTCGTCGGCCGCCGACGCCTGGGAGGCCGCACAAGCGGTCGGCCTGCCCGTCGTGGTCAAGCCGGCCGATGGCAACCACGGCCGCGGCGTGTTTTTGAACCTCGCCACACGCGAGGAGGTCGAACGCGCCTTTCCCGTGGCTTCGCAGGAGGGACGGCGGGTGAAGACCGTCGTCGTCGAACAGTTCGTGCCCGGCGTCGAACACCGCCTCCTGGTGATTGGCGGCCGGATGGTGGCCTGCGCGAAGGGAGAGCACATCTACGTCACCGGCGACGGCCGGAGGACGATCGCTGAACTCGTCGATCTCCAGATCAACTCCGATCCGCGACGCGGCCGCTCCGAGGCGATGCCGAACAAGACCGTCGATCTCGATGCCACCGTGCTGGCGCAACTCGACCAGGAGGGTGTGACGCCGGAGACGGTTCCCGCTGAAGGCCGCCGTGTGCTCGTGAAGCAGATCGGCACGCACGGACTCGACGTGACGGCCAGCGTGCATCCCGAGATGGCCGCGACCGCCGTACGGGCGGCCCGCGCAATCGGGCTCGACATCGCCGGGATCGACCTGATCGCTCGGGACATCGACCGATCGCCCCGGGAGCAGGGGGCGGCGGTCTGCGAGGTGAACGCGGGCCCGCAGTTGATGATCCATGCGCACCCCTCGCAGGGCCCCGGCCAGCCGGTCGGCGAGGCGATCGTAGCCGAGCTGTTCGGCGCCGGCGAGACCGGGAGAATTCCGATCGCAGCAGTCATGGGCCGGCAGGGATCTGCGGTTGCGATGTTCCTGAACCGCTGTCTGCGTGCGGCCGGCCGCACGCCCGGCCTGACCTGCTCAGATGGCAAATGGGTGGCGGGATGGCAATGCTCCGCGGAGCCCCACACCACGGCCGATGCCGCCCGCGACCTGCTCGTATCGCCCGAGATCGATGCGGCCGTGGCCGAACTCGACTGGCATTCGCTCGCCGCCAGAGGATTCCCGTTCGATCGCTGCGACGTGCTCGTGCTCGACCGACTTCCGGCCACTGAGACTTCGCATACCGATACGGAGGCCGGCGTGTCGCCGCTCGCGGTCGTTGAAACCCTCGTCAATACGGTTGCCACCGCGGGCACGATCGTGCTCGTCGATGCCGACGCCGCCACCGCCGACCTCGTGGCCCGCAGCGGCCGCACCGTGATCACCGTCGAGCCTCCGGGGGAGCCGGCGACCGTGGCCGCCGCAGTGGCCACGGCACTCGGCATTCCCCCCGACGCGATCCGCCGCGGGCTTGCAGACTCCCAGAATTAGACCCGCGGAATTTCGTAGCCTTCGCGGGGCTTGCGAGAGGCGAACGCCGCCGCCTGTTCGTCGCCCACGATCTTTTCCGCGGTGGGATCCCACTTGATCGTGCGACCGAGCCGGGCCGCGATCGCCGCCAGATGGCAGGTGTTCATCGCGATGATGTGACTGTAGACGTCAGACACAGGCAGGCCGCCCTCGCGGATGCAGCGGTAGAAGTTCTGCTTGTGCCCCTCGAAGGGCTTGCCCTTGTAGAGCGCCTTGAGATCGTCGTCACCGAACATGTCCTTGTCCCAGCCCTCCTCGATCGGCGTGCCGGTGATCTTGGAGCGGTTCACGAACAGCCGGCCCTTCGTGCCCTCGAAGAGGATGCCATTGTCGCCGCGGCTGGTGACGATCAGCTCGACGCCACTGGCGAACTTACACGGCACCGAGAAGTCGTAGGCAGTGTTGTATTCATCGTCGACCAACGGATAGCCGTCCTTGAACGGCACCGGGTGCTTGGCATCGACGCCGTTGATCTCGATCGGCCCCTTCCCCTTGCCGTCTTCCTTGAGCGCCCACTGCGCGATGTCGACATGATGCGCGCCCCAGTCAGTGAACTTGCCACCCGAATACTCGTACCACCAGCGGAATTCATAGTGACAGCGACGGTTGCGGAAGGGCACCTTGGGTGCCTGGCCGAGCCACATCTCCCAGTCGAGACCACCGGGCACATTCTCGATCGGAAAGGGCCCGCCGACCGGGCTCGCGCCGACGCTGGCCGTCACCCTCTGGATGTCGCCGAGCAGGCCCTTGTGGACTATGTTCACGGCACGGAGGAACTGGTCCTTCTGGGCCCGCTGCTGCGTGCCGATGAAGAACTGGAGCTTCGGAAACTTCTCGGCCGCGGCCCAGGCGAGCTGGTTCTCCTCGAGCGTGAGCGAAAGCGGCTTCTGACAGAAGACGTGCTTGCCCGCCTGCAGCGCCTCGATCGCGATCTTCACGTGCCAGGGGTCGGTGGTGACGATGCTGACCACGTCGATGTCGGGCCGCTCCAGCACCTTGCGGTAGTCGCCGTAAGCATCGGCTTTGCCCTTACCGATCCGCACGTCGTATTTGGCCCGCTCGGCCCGATCCTTGTCGACGTCACAGACGGCGAGGATGTCGCCGAACTGGGCGTGCCCGATGGCATCGCCGAGTCCCATCGAGCCGGTGCCGATGCAGCCGATTCCCGGGCGGTCGTTGGCCTCCTGGTTGGCGAAGGCGGTCGCCGCGAGCGGGATGTAGGGAATGAATCCGCCTGTGGCTGTGGCGGCCGCTGCGGCCCCGGCGGCGGAAGTGCCAATGAATCCACGGCGGGTCGTGCGTGCGTGCTTGGCCATGTCGGTTGCTCCTGGTTTGACGCGTGTTGCTCGGCGACACTATCGTGCGGGCCGGGGAGCGACGCAAGCCCTGATCCCGGTCTGCAAGACGGTCCACTTCCGACCTCTGATGCGGTGGTCATCACCGCCCTATCACTCGCTGGCGAGCAGCTCTGGCAAACGACTCTCTGTGAATATCTCATTCACCAGGGCTACGGTGCGTCGCCCGTGCTGCTTGGCGACACGATCTTCGCCACGAGCGAGACGGGCGAGACGCACCTGTTTCGGGCCACGCCCGCCGCGAGAAGCTCGTCTGCATCGGTACGCCGTGACGGGCTCACGCGAGCGCCGCGTGGAGGATCTCGACCGGGTGCAGGGCGGTGAGGCCGGTGCCGTCCTTGATCTGGTGGCGGCAGCTCGTGCCCGGGGCGGCGATGATCACGTCGTCGGCCGCCGCCCGGACGGCGGGGAAGAGCACGAGTTCGCCGATCTGCATGGAGAGCTCGAAGTGCTCGCGCTCGTAGCCGAATGATCCCGCCATGCCGCAGCAGCCGCTGGGGATCGTCTCGACGGACGAGTTCCGCGGCAGCGAGAGCAGTTGAACCGTGGCGGCAAGCGACGAGAGCGCCTTCTGATGGCAGTGGCCGTGCAGCTTGATCCGGAGCGGCTGGTCCGTGAATGCATCTGCCGTGATCCGGCCGCGGGCCGCCCCCCGCGCCAGGAATTCGTCGATCAGAAACGTCCGCGATGCCAGCCGCTTCGCGGCCGCGGCAAGCGGCTCCGGCACGAGGTCTGGATACTCGTCGCGGAATCCGAGGATCGCCGAGGGCTCGATGCCGATCAGCGGCGCGTCGTCGGTGATCACGTTGGCAAGCAACTCGACGTTGCGCCTGGCCAGATCGCGGGCCTCGCGGACGAGCCCCTTCGACAGTTGTGCACGGCCGCTGTCCACGTGGCGGGGCACCACCACCTCGTAGCCGAGGGCTTCGAGCAGCTCCACGGCCTTCATGCCGATGGGCGCGTCGAGCGTGTCGGTGAATTCGTCCACGAACAGGTGCACGCGGCCGTTCGGTGCCTCCTGTGCCCTCTTCACCCTCCGAGCGAGCCAGCCGCGAAGCGTGGTGCGATGCAAGTGCGGCAGCGACCGGGCCGCCGCGAACCCCATGAACCGCTTGAGCAGCCCCGACACGCCCGGCGCCGACACGGCGAAGTTGTAGGCCCACGGCGCGAGGCTCGCCCACCGCATCGCGGCAGCCGAACCGGCGATCAACCGACTCCGCAGCGGCACGCCTTGCACATCGTGCAGATGCTGCTGCCACTCGGCCTTGAGCCGAGCCATGTCGACGTTCGACGGGCACTCGCTCTTGCACGCCTTGCAGGAGAGGCAGAGGTCCATCACGTCGGCGATCTCGGGCCGGACCCATGGGTTGGCCGCCTCGCGGGTCGAGGAGAGTGCCTGCCGCAGCACGTTGGCCCGCGCCCGCGTGGTGTGCTGTTCGTCCCGCGTCGCCATGTAGCTGGGGCACATCGTGCCCCCCATCGCCGCCGTTTTGCGGCACTGCCCCACGCCCGTGCACTTCTCCGCCGCGCGGAGCACGCCCCCGGTGTCGGCAAACCGAAACACCGTGTCGTGGTGCGGCTCGGGCTCGCCGGGCAGGATCCTCAAGGAGGTGTCCATCGGCGGCGTGTCGATGATCTTGCCGGGATTGAAGATCCCCTGCGGGTCGAACAGTCGCTTCACCCGCACGAGCAACTGAAAGCATTCGTCGCCCACCATCGTGCGGATGAATTCACCGCGGAGCCGGCCGTCGCCGTGCTCGCCGCTGAGGCTCCCGCGGTATTTCTTCACGAGCGCCGCGACGTCGGTGGCCACGTCGCGAAACATGGCGAGCCCCGCGGGCGTGCGGAGATCGAAGAGCGGCCGCAGATGCAGTTCGCCCGCGCCGGCATGGGCGTAGTGGATGCATTCGATGCCGTATTTCTCGGCGAGCAGCCGGTCGAACTCGGCGATGTAGGCCGGCAGATCCTCGACGGCCACGGCCGTGTCTTCGACGATCTCCCGCGGCTTGGCGTCGCCCGGCACGTTGTTCACGAGGCCTTGCCCGGCCCGGCGCAGCTCCCAGACTTTGTCGCCTTCGGCACCGACGAGCACGGGGTAGGCATACCCGAGGCTCGCACCGCGGAGTTCGTCCTCGATCACGCCGAGCTTCGCGGCCACTGCTGCGCGGTCGGCGTTTTTTACCTCCACGACCAGAATCGCGCCGGGATCGCCAACCACGAACGACCGGTTGCGAGACTGTTCGGCGTTGTCCTTCGTGCAGTCGAGGATCTTCTTGTCGATCAGTTCGCAGGCCGTGAGCACGCACGCGTTTGCTGAATCCAGACACGCCGGCATCCGGGACCCATCCGGCATGTGGCGATGCCGCATCGCCACGAGCGTAGCTCTTAGTGCCTCGTCGACGGTCGCACAGTGCACGACCAGGAGCGCACCCGGCGGCGGCAGCGGGATCAGGTTGAGCTCATACTCCACACCAAAGAAAAGCGTCCCCTCGGAGCCGGCCAGCAGCCGACAGAAATTGAAGGGACGCTCGCCCCGGCTGTCGAAGACCTGATCGAAGCAGGAGGCGTCCATGAGGGCATCGATCGCATAGCCCGTGTTGCGGCGGGTCACCTCGGGCCGCGGATAGGAATCGCGGACGAGCCGGCGGTTGGCGGGATTGCCGAGCAGGTCGCGGATCTCGCGGTAGATTCGCGTCTCGAGCGAGTCGGGCCCCGCGCACTTCTCCGCGAACTCGTCAGCTGAGAGCGGGCCGAACGTCACCTCGGAGCCGTCGGCAAGAAAACCCCTCGCGCGGATCAAGTGATCGCGGGTCGATCCGTAGGCGATCGAGTTCGAGCCGCAGGAGTTGTTGCCGACCATGCCGCCGAGCATCGCCCAGGACGCGGTCGATGTTTCGGGACCAAAGAAGAGCCCGAGCGGCGCGAGATGCTGATTGAGTGCGTTGCGGACCACGCCCGGCTGCACGCGAACGGTGCGTCGCTCCACGTCGACCGCGAGGATGCGATTGAGGTGGCGGCCCGCATCGACGACGATGCCGCTGCCCACCACCTGCCCGGCCAGCGACGTGCCGGCAGCGCGGGGAATCAGGCCGATCCGTTCCGAGGCGGCAAACCGCACGAGTTCGCGGACGTCGGCCTCCGTTGTCGGGAACGCCACGGCCAGCGGTCGTTCCTGAAACTCCGACGCGTCGGTCGAGTAGATCGTCCGCGTGAGGTCGTCGACGAGCAGGTCGCCCTCGAGACGGGCCGCGAGCGTCGCGAACGGCGGTGTTGAAGTGGCCTGATTCATACGCTCCCATGCACGTGATCGACCTGTCCTGCGATGCCATGACGCGGCCATCATGATAGGGTTTCAGCCCGGTCGCAAACTTTTACGTTTCTTGCCGCCTGCTTTTCCAGCCATTGCATGACGCACGAACAACTCTCTCTGTTCGCCGATGCCGACACGATCGATCCCGCTGGCGTGGAACCGGCCGTGAAGATCCTGGGCGAGAGGCTGCCCCCACGCATTCATCTTGGCACGTCGAGCTGGTCGTTTCCCGGCTGGACGGGGCTCGTCTACGCCGCTCGCAACGGCAAGCCCGCGAGCGAGCAGGCGATCGCACGTCATGGACTCGCCGCCTATGCCGCGTACCCGCTCTTCCGAACCGTCAGCCTCGACCGCACGTTCTACGCGTCGCTCACGCAGGAGGAATTCACCCGCTACGCCGCTCAGGTGCCTGCCCACTTCCGGTTCGTCGTGAAGGCGCCCGCCGCGATCACCGATCCGGTCGTGCGCAAGCCCGGCTCGGGCGAGGCGGCCCGCGATAATCCGCTCTTCCTCGATGCGGCGGCTGCGGCCGCGACGTTCATTCGACCCGCCATCGATGGTCTCCGCGAGAAGGCCGGGCCGCTCGTCTTTCAGTTTCCGCCGCTCGGCTGGAGGCTTCTCGCTGATGTGCCGAAACTCGCGGCGCGGATCGCGGCCTTCATGGCCGTGCTGCCGCGCGGGCCGCTCTACGCCGTCGAGGTCCGCGATCCGCAGCTGGTGTGCGAGGCCTTCGCGCGGTCGCTCAACGATGCCGGCGCCGTGCCCTGCCTCGCCGTGCACGCACGGATGCCACCGGTGGAGGATCAGGCCTCCACGTTTGGACTCGACCGGGTCAACACGCGGACACCGCTCGTGGCCCGCTGGAATCTCCATGCCGGCCGTGGCTACGAGGATGCGAAGGCCGATTATTTTCCGTTCAACCGTCTCATGGAGGAGGACGCACCAAGCCGCGCGGCCCTAGCCCGTCTGGCCCGCACGGCAGCCGCCGCCGACCGCGACGTCTTCATCACGGTCAACAACAAGGCCGAGGGCTCCGCCCCGCTCTCCGTGCAGCGGCTGGCGGAGCAAATCATGGGGTGACTTCACGAAAAACAGTCTTTCCACGAGGGCCCAGATAGGGTATTCCCCCCGTATTCCCCTTCCGGGGCCTCTTCAGGAGACATCGTGATGATTCAGCGATTCCAGCCAAGGACGGCGCGGAGCCTGTCCTTGTTGACCCTCGCATCGACCGTGGTGATTGCCACCGTGGTACAGGCCGGTCCGCCGGGCCTCAGCACCAATCCGGGAAGGCACGCGATCTTCCCGGCGAAAGGCCAGAGCCCCGACCAGCAGAGGGTGGACGAAAACGCTGCCTATGACTGGGCGTCGCGACAGACCGGCTGGGATCCCTATCAGGCGAAGGCCCAACTCGACCAACAGGTGCAAGCCTCGGCACAAGCAGCCAGCGGCGCCCTGGGTGGCGGTCTGGGTGGCGCCGTGAAAGGCGGAGCGGGCGGCGCTCTCATGGGTGTCGCCATCGGTGCGATTGCGGGCGACGCAGGCAAAGGCGCGGCCATCGGCGCAACAGCCGGTGGCATGGGCGCCGGCCTGACCGGCGGCATGCGGTCACGGCGGGCCGTGAAGGCAGCCGGGGGCTCAGCCGATGCAGCCGTGGCAGCCTACCAGCAACAGTTCGCGATGTGGGACAGGAACTTCATCGCAGCCATGGAGGGCATGGGCTACTCGGTGCGGTAACGCTGGGCAGGTGATTTTGATTCAGTCCGGCATCCGGTGTCTCACACAAGCGAACGATACTCAGCATTCAAGGAAGTGGATCACAGATGAAGAACGCGATAACGATGATTCTGTTGGCGGTGGCGATCACTCTGTCGTTGTGCGGCGGCGCATGGGCCGAACAGACCTGGCTCTGTTCGGTAGGCTCGGCCGTCGCGGTAGATGAAGACGGCACGGTGGGTCCTCCCGATTTGGGCGACAAGGAACGCCCGACGTTCTTTCGCGTGGACCCCGCCAAAAAGGAATTGACGCTGCTGGCGCCGGCCTCGCGGCGCGGCGAGGTTACGAAGATCGACATGGTCCACGAGTCTCAGGGCCAGCGGATTTTCTCCGGAGTGGAGAACGGCCGCAGCCTGAACCTGATCATTGCCGACGATGGCCGCCTGAGCCTGTCCGTCCTCGGCGACGGAGTGGTCTGGTCCGTGTTCGGCCACGCGCTGCCGGAGGGCGAGACGAAGGCCGCGCTGGCGGGAGAGACGAAGACGCCACCGACGGGTGATGCCGACACGCTGCCGGAGGGTGATAAGAAGGCCGCGACGGAGGGTGAGGCCAAGACGCAGGCCGTTGAACGTGATCTGCTGAATGCCAGCTCCGGGACCGTGATCTGTCCGTCCGTCGACGGCGGAGTAGCAACGCTGCGTTCGGCAGACTATCGCGCCCACGCGGTCGCTCCCCAGGGAACCACGCGATGCAAGCTGCTCAAGCGGAAATGAACCGTCGCGGGTGATGGCTCATCGCGTGGCTGCGTCACCATCGATCGCGACCGCCCGCCGCAGCAGGAACCGCGTCACCAGGTGCAGCAAAAACCCGACCGGGCCCGCGAGGAACGTAAGCACAAGCGCGATCGTGCGGAGTGGCCACGGGATGCCGAGGCGAACGGCATCCCGCGCGATCCAGGCGCCGACCACCATGTCGAAGACCAGGTAGTGGGTCCACGCGGCCGCGAAGACCCAGTCGTCGGCAAACACGGCGCGAAGTCCGTCGATCGTCATTACGTCGCCCGGCGGCGGGCCGTTTGAGGCAAGCTTCCAGCCAATCACGGCGGCATAGCACGCGGCCAGCAGGCCGGGGATGACCGTCGCACAGAGCAGATGCGACACGACCCGTCGGCCAGGGAAGAGCATGAGCCCGATCCAGGCCAGAAGGGCGACCGTGTTCGTGATCTGAAAGAAATGTTGTGGCATGGTTGGAATCATAGGCTGTCGGGTGGTTTTCGGACCCGCACAGCGTCATAGCCGTTCATGACCGAAATCGGTCGCATGCGTAGCCGATTCCCGCCGCCATGGACCGCCGCCACTGCTTGCGGGCCTTTCGCTGGATTCGTACAACTGGATTCGTACAACTTGCTTTCTTCAAGTTCCGTGCGTCCACGACAGGGGTTTTCCATGGCCACCGCCACCGCTTCCCGCACCTCCGCCACGCTCCCCGAATCGAAGAATGTCGGCTCCTCGCTCGACCGGGCACTGACCGCCGGCAAGGGCATCCTTCGGCTCTCGCCCACCTGGGTGCCGCGGAGCTTTCTCCATCCCGGCAAGCGGGTCCGCCTCCACCCCGACGACTACTACTCCTACGGCCTCGACCGCGGCGGCATCGACGAGCGGTGGTTCGCCAGCACGACCGAGGCCGCCAACGAGGGCCGCGTGCCCGACGAGGGGCTGTCGTGGTGCGTGTTCGACGGTGAGCGGTTCCTGCTGCGCGACGCCGTCAGCGAGGGGGGCGCAAAGCTCGTCGGCAAGGCGATCTGGGACCGCTACAAGAAGTGGCCCGTCTATTCGAAATTCTTCGACAACATGGGGCCGATCCCCCATCACATGCACCAGTCGTTCGAGGATGCCAAGCTCGTCGGCCAGGAAGGAAAGCCGGAGAGCTATTACTTCCCGCCGCAATACAACAACTGCGACAACAACTTTCCCTACACGTTCATGGGCCTGGAGCCGGGCACCACGAAGGAAGACGTGCGGAAGTGCCTTGAGAACTGGAACCGTGGCGACAACGGCATCATCGATCTGGCCAAGGCCTACCGGCTCAAGCGGGGCACCGGCTGGCTGATCCCGCCAGGCGTTCTGCACGCTCCGGGCTCGCTTCTCACCTACGAGCCGCAGTGGGGCAGCGACGTCTTCTCGATGTTTCAGTCGCTCGTCGAAGGCCGGGCGGTGCCGTGGAGCCTGCTCGTCAAGGACATGCCAAAGGAGAAACACCACGACCTCGACTTCATCATCGGCCAGCTCGACTGGGAGAAGAATGTCGACACCCATTACAAGGAAAGCAACTACCTCGAGCCAATCCTCGACGAGAAGCGGTCTGACAAGGGTGTACACGACCGCTGGATTGTCTACGGCCATGTCGACGGCCGTCA
>Ga0214921_10007180_pt1 | contig 14941 bp, 10 predicted proteins | sample LL1505_MetaG_FD_177992 | JGI IMG/M metagenome (GOLD analysis project Ga0214921, IMG submission 177992) | Freshwater microbial communities from Lake Lanier, Atlanta, Georgia, United States - LL-1505 | ecosystem: Environmental > Aquatic > Freshwater > Lake | place: USA: Georgia | collected... | reverse complement strand
TCCAAGTCGAACATAACCAAGCCCCACATCACATAAAGTTTTTAAGTATCTGGCGATAGCTGGCACTGCTTCAAAAAACTCATTTGCCTGCTCGATCGGCATATTCAAAACATCAGCAATAGTTTTACCCTTGTAATGTACTTCTAGCGTTTCACGGTTATATCGGGCACCGTGACAGACTTCGCATGGAACATATACATCTGGCAAGAAATTCATTTCAATCGTGATGGTTCCATCACCTGAACAGTTCTCACAACGTCCGCCTTTTACGTTAAATGAGAATCTTCCCTGTTGGTAGCCGCGAACTTTGGCTTCATTTGTCTCGGCAAATAAGGCTCTGACTTTGTCAAACAATCCCGTATAGGTTGCTGCGTTAGATCTTGGCGTTCTGCCAATTGGTGATTGATCAACGTGCACAATTTTGTCTAACTGATCCACGCCCGCAATAGTTCGATGTCGTCCGGGAACCATCCGGGCACCATTTAATTTATTTGCTAACGATGTGTAGAGAATTTCGTTGACTAACGTAGATTTACCGGATCCACTGACTCCTGTCACTGCAATAAAAGTCGATAATGGGAAAGCGACATCAATATTTTGTAAGTTATTTTCTCGTGCAGCCTTTACTACCAATTGTCTTTTTGGATCTATAGCTCTTCGCTTTTTAGGTATCTTGATACTTTTTCTGCCAGATAGATATGCCCCGGTTATAGATCTTTTCTCTGAAAGCAAGGATTTGTAATCTCCTGAAACAACAACTTCTCCGCCGTGCTCTCCTGCTCCAGGTCCAATATCTACAATCCAATCTGCAGCTCTAATTGTCTCTTCATCGTGTTCAACAACAATTAGCGTATTTCCGAGATCCCGTAACCTTGTGAGGGTTTCGATTAATCGGACATTGTCGCGTTGATGAAGCCCGATACTTGGTTCATCAAGAACATAAAGAACTCCAACCAAACCTGAGCCAATCTGAGTTGCCAATCTAATTCGTTGGGCTTCGCCACCCGATAGCGATCCTGCAGGACGATCAAGTGACAAATAATCAAGACCCACATCCAAGAGAAAACCGAGGCGAGCGTTGACTTCTTTCAATACACGTTCTGCAATTTGCCGTTCTCTTTTGCCAAGCGATAATTTCTGCAAAAATTTGGCACATTCATTTATTGGCAATGCACAGAGTTGGGCAATGTTTAAACCGTCGAGTGTTACGGCCAAGATTTCACTTTTAAGCCTCGCACCCTTACATACTGCGCACGGAGTCTGACGCATAAACGCCTCAAGACGATCTCTACTTTGGTCGCTATCTGTTTCACCGTGACGACGCTCAAGGAATGGAATTACGCCTTCAAATCCTGTTGTGTACTGACGAGTTCTTCCATAACGATTCCGGTACTTAACATGAACCTCATAGTCGTAACCATTGAGAATTGCATCTTTGACCTTGGCGCTCAATTTTTTCCAAGGAGCGTCCATCGAAAAAGTTAATTCCTTGCCTAAACCCTCTAATAACCTTTCGAAATATTCAGAACTTGTGCCAAGCGACCAAGGCGCGATAGCACCTTCAGAGATTGAAATAGAATCATCTGGAATCACCAACTCTTCATCAACAACTAGTCGGGTTCCAATTCCATCACATTCTCCACATGCTCCAAAAGGAGAGTTAAACGAGAAAGATCTTGGTTCAAACTCCTCAATAGAGATCTCGCACTTCATGCAAGCCATTTTTTCGCTGAAGCTTTTTTCTCGATTTGGTGATTTAACTGGTTCATCAACAAACTCAAGAATCACTATTCCGTTAGCGAGTTTTAATGCAGTTTCGACAGAGTCAGTTAATCTTTGTTGCGAACTTGCTTTTGCACTTAATCTATCGACCACAACCTCAATGGTGTGTTTTTCTTGCTTTTTAAGCTCTGGAATTTCATCTAACGTAAACACTTTTCCATCGACCCTGGCTCTTGAAAATCCTTGTAAAGTTAAATCTTTAAACAAATCGACAAATTCACCTTTACGTGCTCGGACAATTGGAGCAAGCACGTGAAATTTAGTTTCATCAGGAAGAGCCAAAATTTGATCTACGATTTGTTGGGGTGACTGACGAGAAACTTCATCTCCACACTTAGGGCAATGAGGTTTTCCTGCTCTTGCATATAACAACCTAAAATAATCATAAACTTCAGTGATAGTTCCAACAGTTGATCTTGGGTTACGGTTTGTAGACTTTTGGTCAATTGATACAGCTGGTGAAAGTCCTTCAATGAAATCAACATCCGGTTTATCTAATTGCCCTAAAAATTGTCGAGCATATGCACTTAAAGATTCAACATATCTTCGCTGTCCTTCTGCAAAAATAGTATCGAAAGCTAAACTTGATTTACCAGAGCCAGATAATCCGGTAAAGACCACAAGTGAGTTTCTGGGAATTTCAATTGAAATATTCTTTAAATTGTGTTCCCGTGCTCCTCTTACAATCAGGTGGTCGCTCATAATCCGGCCGTCTCCATTCCACGTAATTCTCGCTTTAATTCATGAATCTCATCTCGCAAACGCGCAGCTAACTCAAAGTGTAGGTTTTCAGCAGCTGATCGCATTTGAGCGGTCAAGGATTCAATAAGATCCAATAACTCCATCTTAGGTAATGCCGCTCCACCTTTCCCGGCGAGCAGGTTCTTACTCTTGAATCCCCCTATCGACGGATCAGAACTTCGGTTGTTCCGGCTCGCTTTGGCAAGTAATTGCTCAGAATCCTCCTCTTCCCTGTTTATGGAATCGGTGATGTCAGCTATGCGCTTACGAAGTGGTTGTGGGTCCAATCCCTTTTCGGTGTTGTAAGCGACTTGCTTTTCTCTACGTCTATTTGTCTCATCGATAGCTCGTTGCATGGAATCTGTAATTCTATCGGCGTACATATGAACTTCGCCGGATACGTTTCTTGCTGCTCTACCTATAGTTTGAATTAACGAAGTAGTGGATCTCAAGAAACCTTCTTTGTCTGCATCAAGAATAGCTACCAATGAAACCTCAGGTAAATCCAATCCTTCCCGTAATAAGTTAATACCAATTAGGACGTCATATTCACCCAGGCGTAATTCTCTCAAGAGTTCTACTCTTCGCAACGTATCTACCTCTGAATGTAAATACCTAACTCGGATATCCATCTCTAGCAAATAATCAGTTAAATCTTCTGACATTTTTTTAGTTAATGTTGTTACTAATACTCTTTCTTTTTTTTCACTTCTGATTCTAATCTGGGCGATTAAGTCATCAACTTGACCAGTAGTTGGCTTGAGAACAATCTTTGGATCAATTAATCCTGTAGGTCTGATCACTTGCTCGACAACGCCATTAGCAACACCCAGTTCATATTTTCCCGGGGTGGCTGAAAGGTAAACTTTTTGGTCAACTCTCTCTAAAAATTCAGCCCACTTCAATGGTCGGTTATCCATTGCACTTGGCAATCTAAAACCATGTTCAACTAACGTACGTTTTCTGGATGAGTCACCTTCAAACATTGCACCTATCTGCGGGACAGTTACATGTGATTCATCAATTATGCATAGGAAATCTTCTGGGAAATAGTCCAATAAGCAGTTAGGTGCCGATCCCGGAGTTCGTCCGTCGATCTGTCTGGAGTAATTCTCGATTCCAGAGCAGTAGCCCAATTGCCTAATCATCTCGATGTCAAAAGTTGTTCGCATCCGAAGACGTTGGGCTTCTAAAAGTTTCCCTTGTTTTTCGAATAGTTCTAGTTGTTGCGCGAGCTCGCCTTCGATTTCAGAGATTGCCCGCTCCATTGTTTCTTTACTTGCCGCATAGTGTGATGCTGGGAAAATGAATGCTTGGGTATCTTCAGCTAAAACTTCCCCGGTAATCGGGTGAAGAGTCAGAATTCTTTCAATCTCATCACCGAACATTTCTATTCGTAAAGCTGTTTCCTGATAAACAGGGATGATTTCAATAGTGTCGCCTCGCACCCTAAACGTGCCACGTTCAAATGCAATGTCATTTCGCGAATACTGCATGTCTACAAATCGGCGTAAAAGCTTGTTTCGCTCAAAAGTATCTCCAACATTGATCTCGAGCATCGCATCCACATACTCTTGCGGCGTTCCTAATCCGTAAATGCAAGAAACAGTCGATACGACTATCACATCTCTACGAGTCAACAAAGAGTGGGTAGCTGAATATCGCAAACGCTCAACTTCGGAGTTTATAGACGAATCCTTTTCAATGAAAGTATCAGTCTGTGGCACATACGCTTCCGGTTGGTAATAATCATAATAAGAAACAAAGTATTCAACTGCTGCATCGGGGAATAGTTCTCTAAACTCATGAGTTAGTTGCGCGGCAAGAGTCTTATTTGGCGCAAGCACCAAAGTTGGTCGTTGGAGTTTTTCGATCAACCAAGCCGCCGTTGCTGATTTTCCAGTTCCGGTCGCACCTAACAAAACAACATCTTTTTCTTTATTCAGTAATCTTTGAGTTAATTCAGCAATCGCAGTTGGCTGATCTCCTGCTGGAGAAAAGTCACTAACTACTTTGAATGGCCGCATTTTGCGGTTGATCTCAGGACGCATCTATCAACGCTACTTCACTTGACAATTTCTGGTGAAATGAAATTACTCCACCACTGAGAAAGTGCATTAATTAATTCTTCTAAAGATCCCTCATTATTAATTAGGTGAGTGGCAATCTCTTTTCTTTGCTCATCTGAATGCTGATTAGCAATTCGCAACTGTGCCTCTTTTGCACTTAAACCGCGCTCAATTAATCTCTGCACTCTGATCTCAGTCTTACTCTCAAGAACAATCACATGATCAAAATTTATTTGCTTTTGTCGTGAAACCGATTCTGCAAGCAAAGGGATTTCATAGACAACTACGGAGTTCTCCGGCAAGGATCGAGTTTCCGAATGAAACTTTGCTCTAATCAATGGATGGGTAATGGATTCCAACACTTCCAATTGCTTGGGATCACTGAAAACTATTTCGGCCAACTTTTTTCTATCAATTTGGCCCTCGTTGAGAATCGCATCTCCGAAGTGAGCAACAACCTCGTTGTAACCAAATTCGCCTCGTTCAAGCACCTCTCGAGCTAATGTATCTGCGCTGATTGAATGAGCGCCAAACTCTTCGAGAATGGCAGCGGCCCGGGACTTGCCCGAGCCGATGCCGCCCGTAAGGGCAATGAGAATCACTAGTACAAACTACTCAAGTACCCAAGTACTCGACCACTTAAACCGTCCAGACCGCTAATTACCTATTCGGCAGCAGGGGTTTCAGTGCTCTCTGAAGCAGCTGATGTTGCAGCGCTAGCGGCTTCGCTGGCTTTTGCTTCATCACGTTGCTTTTTGTGGGCAATAAATCGAGCTTGCGCTTCGGTGTATTGACGTTCCCACTCTTCGCGTTGGGTTTCAAATCCTGGCTTCCATTCTTGTGAATCAGGATCAAAACCTTCTGGGTAAATGAAATTACCGGCTTCGTCATAACGAGCAGGCATTCCATATTGAGTTGGATCAAATGCTTCGATCTCAACTTCATGACCATCATTTGCTTGCTTCAATGAAAGTGAAACACGACGACGCTCAAGATCAATATCAATGATCTTTACGAAAATATCATCATCAACTTGAACTACCTGCTCTGGAATTTCAACATGGCGCTCTGCAAGTTCTGAAATATGAACTAAGCCTTCAATTCCTTCATGCACGCGAACAAATGCACCGAATGGAACCAACTTGGTTACTTTGCCAGCAACAACCTGGTCAATTGCATTAGTACGTGCGAAGTGCTGCCAAGGATCTTCTTGAGTTGCTTTGAGTGAAAGTGAAACGCGCTCGCGCTCGAAATCTACTTCAAGAACTTCGACAGTTACCGGCATACCAACCTCAACGACCTCGTTTGGATGATCGATGTGTTTCCAGGAAAGCTCGCTTACGTGAACTAGGCCATCAACTCCGCCAAGATCAACAAATGCACCGAAGTTAACAATTGAAGAAATGGTTCCGGAACGTACTTGACCCTTTTGAAGTTGATTCAAGAAAGTTGTACGAGTCTCTGATTGGCTTTGCTCAAGGAATGCACGACGAGATAAAACTACGTTGTTGCGGTTTTTGTCGAGTTCGATAATACGAGCTTCGATCTCTTTACCAATATATGGAGTTAAATCACGGACTCGGCGCATTTCAACAAGAGATGCTGGCAAAAAGCCACGAAGTCCAATGTCAACGATTAAGCCACCCTTAACAACTTCAATGACTGTTCCTTTGACAACTTCGTCACGCTCTTTCATTCCTTCGATAGTTCCCCATGCACGCTCGTATGTTGCGCGCTTCTTGGAGAGAATTAAACGACCTTCTTTGTCTTCTTTTTGCAAGACGAGAGCTTCGATGCGATCGCCAACCGAGACAATCTCATGTGGATCAATATCATGTTTGATTGAAAGTTCACGAGAAGGAATTACGCCTTCTGTTTTGTAGCCAATGTCTACGAGAACTTCATCACGATCTACTTGAACGATGATGCCTTCTACAAGGTCTCCATCATTAAAATTCTTTATTGTTCCTTCAATTGCGGCCATAAAATCGGCGGCTGATCCAATGTCATTAATTGCGACTGCAGGTGCGTTGCTCAAGTTGCTCCGAAGGTAGTGAGTAGTAGGAATAGGGACAGCGGGCAAGGCTACGGCCAGGCGTAAGAGCAGGTCAATTTCGGGGTATTTCAATAGAAAACCCCGCTCAAAAGCCGCATTCGGCGATTTAATTAATGGGCTGCTAACTCCCAATTAGCGCCCAACCCGATATTCACGGCCAAGGGCGCATTAAGCGCAAACGCATCCCCCATCTGAGTGCGGACAATTTCGGAAAGAACTTTGGCTTCCCCCTTAGCGACTTCCAAAACCAGTTCATCATGAACTTGTAACAAAATTCGAGATTTCAAATTAGCTGCAGAGATTGCACTCCCAACTTTCAACATCGCCAATTTCATGATGTCAGCAGCAGATCCTTGAATCGGGGCATTTAGCGCCATCCGCTCTGCAATGTCTCTACGAGTTTTTACATCACTCTGCAGGTCAGGTAGGTAGCGACGACGACCTAAAATAGTTTCGGTGTAACCAACTTTGCGCGCTTCGATAACAACATCTGCTAAATAATCTCGAATGCCACCAAATCGTTCAAAATAAGTGTTCATCAATTCTTGAGCTGCAACTGGTGAGATTCCAAGTTGTTGCGATAAACCAAAAGCCGAAAGGCCATACGCGAGCCCATAAGACATTGCTTTTATTGTACGTCGCATTTCCGATGTAACTTCACTTGCTTTAACGCCAAATACTTCTGATCCAACTGTTGTATGTAAATCCTCACCAGAAGTTAATGCCGCAAGTAGTGCTTCATCTTTTGAAAGATGAGCCATGATGCGCATTTCGATTTGGCTGTAATCGGCTGTCATTAACTCTTCAAAACCTTTTCCGGCAATAAAACAACTTCTGATTAGACGTCCTTCTTCGCTTCTTATTGGAATGTTTTGCAAATTTGGTTCAGTTGAAGAAAGTCTTCCAGTTGCGGTAACCATCTGTTGGAAAGTTGTGTGAATTCGTCCATCTGCAGCAGTCGCACGACTTAACCCTTCGACCACACTTTTTAACTTTAGAACATCTCGCGATCTCAAAATCTGATCTATTACTGGATGCTTCGTTGTTTCCTGTAAATGTTGCAAAGCTTCAGCGTCGGTCGTGTACCCGGTTTTTATCTTCTTACTTTTAGGTAATTGCAGTTCATCAAACAAAACTTCCTGTAATTGCTTTGGAGAAGAAAGATTAAATTCATGACCCACTATTTTGTGGGCTTCTTTTGCCACTTCCAGACTGGCTTTAGCAAAAAATGTTTCAAGCCTTGCAATCTCCTTGATGTCTACAGCGATTCCAATACGTTCCATATTTGCTAAAGCGATTGCCGTGGGTACTTCAAGTTCGGCTGCCAACTTCGTTGCCTTCGCTTGGTCGGCTTTTTGCAGAAGAAGTGGATAAAGCTCCAAAATCGCTTGAGCCTGCATTTGCAGCGCTGTTTTATCGATCTCTAGGTTTGGCGCCTCAAAATCCAGCTCCATCGGCAAATCTGCTTCAATTTCAAAGGATTGACCGGCGATCTCTCGTCCAAGTAAAACTCCAACAACTTCGCTGAGTTCAGGGGTTCTGGCCCCAGGGTTAATCAAGTATGCAAGCAAAGCTAAATCAACACACTCTCCTGAAATCCCATCAACAGCCCGAATTGCCAATGGTTTCAGATCAAAAAATATCTTCTTAAATTTTTCGTTCTGTAACCAAGCTGCTGCGATTTCATGCTTTAGAAAGAAATTCTTTTCCCCACCTTGAGATATCAGTATTTCAAATTTCTGCTCGCCCTGGAGCGCGTAAGAAACTGCACTTAATTCCGACTTGTCAATTAAATTTAGATCTTTTACATTTTCAATATTTGTTATCTTAATATTCTCCTTGATTTTTTCTGTCTTCAAAATTGGTGGACTGGCTAATTCACTCGAATTGTCTATTTTATTTATTCGATCTTTTAGTGCGCGAAACTCAAGTCGATCAAATATCTGTCGTAATTCTTTAAAATCTTTTTCGGCAACTTCCAGATCTTCGATCTCTAATTCAATATCAACATCTCTAATTAAATGTGTGAGCTCGTGATTTAACTTAACCTGTTCGATTCCAGCACGTAACGATTCACCAACTTTTCCGCTTACCTCATCTGATTTTTTAAGCAAAGTTTCAAGGGAGCCATATTCCGCAATCCATTTTGTGGCTGTTTTTTCGCCAACACCTGCAAGAGATGGCAGGTTGTCACTTGGGTCTCCGCGTAATGCAGCAAAATCAGGATACTGTTTTGGAGTTAAACCATATTTTTCAAATACGGCATCCGGAGTCATTCTGGCTAACTCACTTACACCTTTTTTTGGATAGAGAACCGTGATTTGATCGGTAACTAATTGAAATGTGTCACGATCTCCGGAACAAATTTCCACTTCAAATTTTTTGGCAACTGCATTGGTTGCCAAAGTCGCAATTAGGTCATCAGCTTCAAAACCTTCCTGTTGAATTCTTTTAATTCCTAAAGCATCTACTACTGCAAAAATTTCCGGCATTTGGGAACGAAACTCGTCTGGAGTTTTTGCACGATTGGCTTTGTACTCTGGAAAACGTTCCGAGCGAAAAGTTTTTCGCGAAACATCAAATGCGACTGCGATATGGGTTGGTTCGATATCTCGCAATAAATTGAGCAACATTGTGGTGAATCCATATGCAGCGTTTGTTGGAAATCCGGTTGAAGTTTTGAAGTTTTCTACCGGCAATGCGTGAAATGCCCGATATGCCATTGAATGGCCATCGAGCAAAAGCAATCTCCGCTCACTCCGTGAGTTTGGTGAATTCGATTTCCCCATATCTGGATCCTAGGTTGAGCGCGTAGGATTGGCAGATGAGCGCACTTAACAAAGATAATAAATTGAGCGATGAGAATTTGACGGCCTTAAACGAGCGGGGTCGCGGGGCTTTAGACCAAAAAATGGGAATCGAGATAATCGAGGCCTCCCCACAAAGGATGGTCGGCACCATGCCGGTCAGCGGAAACACCCAGCCTTTTGGTCTCTTACATGGCGGAGCGAACGTCGTATTGGCCGAGAGCTTGGGATCAATTGGCTCCCATCTGCACGCCGGACTTGATCGTCGAATTGTCGGAATCGAGATAAGTGCTACCCATCACCGAGCAGCCAAAAGTGGGATGGTCACCGGGGTTGCAACCGCTATATCTTTGGGCCGGACTTTAGCCAGCTATGAAGTCGTGATCAAAGATGAGGAAGGGGTGCGGACCTGCACCGCTCGAATTACCTGTCTGATTTTGAGCGAGAGTAAACCTGAAAAGCCGGAGTCTAAAAAAGAGAATTAAGCCCTTCTATTTTGGCCTTCTCTGTGTACGCTACCGATCAACTTAACGGAAATGAGTGAATACAGAATGAAGATGGGGAAGGCTCAATTGGTGCGGAAAATTGCACTTGGATTGGCAACTTTCTTCCTAATATCTTCATTTTCAACTTCAGGGTCGGCACTTGCCGCTGGCACATCTTCAATACTTGCCGGTGAGATCAAAGATTCAACTTCAAATCCCTTGCCAGGAGTGAAGATTGATCTGACCGGACCGAATGGCTTCGCAACTCAACTTACCTCCGATGCCATGGGTAAATGGCAAGTTGAAGTTACTTCCACTGGAATTTACGACGTCACTCTTGATCAAGCATCACTTCCAAGTGGGCAGGCGTTAACTGATGTAACAAAAGCGACTCGCAAAATAAATGTATTAATGCTGGGTACCACCCTGACAGTTTTGTTTCCAATTGGGCCAGGCGCCGAAAAAACTCCGATACTTGATCAATCAGCGCAATTACTCGCCGATGGATTAATTCTTGGAATCATTATTGCCTTGGCAGCGCTTGGTCTAAATCTAGTTTTTGGTACAACCGGCTTGACAAATTTTGCACATGGAGAACTTCTAACTCTTGGCGGATTACTTACTTATTTCTTTAGCGCAATTTTGGGATTGCCGGTTTTTGCCGCGATACCAGTTGCTGTTGCTCTTTCTGCTTTTATAGGTGGATACCTGCAAGATCGATTACTTTGGAAACCTTTGCGCAAACGCGGCACTGGCTTGATCGCAATGCTTGTGGTCTCAATTGGTTTAGCAATTTTTGTGAGATATGTGTTCCTATTTATTTTCGGTGGAGACACCAGGCAGTTGCCGCAATTTGCCGGACAAGCAGGAATTGAAATTGGGCCAGTCAGCATTACTCCAAAAGCAATCATGAGCACCTCAGTCGGATTGCTTTTGTTAATTGGTGCCACGCTTTGGTTGTTGCGCAGCAAAATGGGCAAAGCCAGTCGCGCAGTTGCCGACAATCCAGCACTAGCAGCTGCGTCTGGAATCGAAGTGGAATCTGTAATCAGATCAGTTTGGATTATGGGAGCATTCTTGGCGGCCTTTGCCGGAATCATGGTTACTCTGAACCAAGGCGTCAGTTTCTTAATGGGTCAAGATATGTTGTTGCTCATCTTTGCGTCTGTAACTCTTGGTGGTTTAGGCACCGCTTATGGAGCATTAGTGGGCTCCTTGGTCATCGGTGTCTTGATTCAACTTTCAACTCTAATTATTCCAACAGAACTTAAATACGTTGGCGCATTGCTGATTTTGATCATAATTTTGTTAGTACGTCCGCAAGGAATTCTCGGCCGGAAAGAGCGGGTTGGCTAATGGATTTTATTTTTATAGCGCAACAATCAATTAGTGCAGCAGTCGGCGTTAATACAATAATATTTGCACTTGCTGCAATTGGCTTGAATATGCATTTTGGATACACCGGTTTGCTTAATTTTGGCCAAGCCGGATTTTTGGCAGTCGGGGCTTACAGTGTTGCAACCCTTGTGGTCTCATTTGATATTCCACTGTGGATTGCCCTGTTGGTTGGAATACTCAACTCTGTAATCCTGGCTTTGTTGTTAGGTCTGCCGACTTTGAGATTGCGCGCTGATTATTTAGCGATAGTCACTATTGCTGCAGCTGAAATCATTAGGCAGGTTGCTCGTTCGGCTACCTTTAACAAATATCTTGGTGGTTCGGATGGAATTACTGGAAAATTTGGTAAAGATTTCTTTGATCTAAATCCATTTCAGAATGGTTTAAATACACCATTTCTTCGTTACAACGGCAATGATTTATGGGTTGTGGTAACTGGTTGGATTTTGGTAATAGTAGTTCTCTTTGTGATGTGGCTTCTAGTTCGATCCCCATGGGGACGCGTGCTCAAAGCTATCCGCGAAGATGAAGAGGCGGTTCGATCTCTTGGTAAAAATGTTTACCTGTACAAAATGCAATCTCTAATCATTGGTGGAATTGTTGGCTCCTTTGCAGGATTTGTTTATGCGCTCTCCCGTCAATCTGTGCAACCCGACAATTACGGAACTGCGCTGACATTCTTTGCCTACACCGTATTAATTCTTGGCGGAGCGGCTCGAGTCTTTGCACCGATTGCTGGCTCAATTATTTTTTGGTTCTTACTGGTCTTTATTGAGCAGATGTTGCGCCAAGCTGTTGGTGCTGGGTACATCCCTGAATGGCTCATTGGAGTTAACCAAGTAGGACAGATTCGCTTTATGTTAGTTGGTCTTGGATTGATGTTATTGATGATCTTTAGACCGCAAGGAATTTTTGGTGACCGAAAGGAGTTGGCTCTAGATGCCCGCGCCTAGTCAAAGTAATTCACGTAGAGATATTGCTTTAGCGGCTCTCGCTGGAATCACACCAACCCCTGGAGTGAGCAAGCCTGATCCAATTATTGTTGCTGACAATGTTGTCCGTAAATTTGGCGGTTTAACTGCAGTTAATGTTGGTCACCTTGAAATCCAAAGAGGAGCGATCACTGCACTTATCGGCCCTAACGGTGCTGGCAAAACTACTTTCTTTAATTTATTGACCGGCTTTGACCAAGTAGATGAAGGCTCTTGGACTTTTAACGGAACAAAGATTTCTGGTACTCCCCCGCACAAAGTTGCGCGCATGGGAATGGTTCGGACTTTTCAATTAACAAAAGCTCTTTACCGTTTAACTGTGATTGACAACATGCTACTTGCAGCTACAAAACAAAAAGGTGAATCAATTTTGCGGGCTGCACTTCCATTTCTCTGGAATGCCCAAGAGAAAGCGGCAACGGCAAGAAGTGAAGAATTGCTAACTAGATTCAAACTAATAGACAAACGCGATGATTTTGCAGCTGCTCTATCCGGAGGTCAACGCAAGCTTCTTGAGATGGCTAGAGCGTTAATGGTCGAACCCGAATTAGTAATGCTTGATGAGCCAATGGCGGGTGTAAACCCAGCTCTTAAGCAATCACTTCTGGGACACATTAAGGATCTACGCGAAGATGGTATGACCGTTTTATTTGTTGAGCATGACATGGACATGGTCCGCGATATCAGTGATTGGGTAATCGTCATGGCTCAAGGTGAAATTGTTGCTGAAGGTCCACCAAATGTTGTCATGCGCGACAAAGCTGTTATCGATGCATACCTTGGCGCTCATCATGATTCCACTCTTGAACAGGATCGAGGGTAATCAAATGGAACCTACAAAATTAGCTGGTGATGATCTATTGCTTGAAGCCGGTGGCGTTATAGCTGGATACCTACCTGGGATTAACATTCTTAACGGGTGCGATCTTTATGCAAATGAAGGTGAGCTGGTGGGGATTATTGGTCCTAATGGCGCCGGAAAATCCACATTGCTAAAAGCCCTCTTTGGTCTGGTCAAGGTAAGAGATGGTTTTGTGAAATTGCGTGGTGAAGAGATCACAAATAAGCGTGCTGATGAATTAGTTAAAAAAGGAATCGGTTTTGTGCCACAGACAAATAACGTTTTCCCATCTTTAACAATCGAAGAGAATCTGCAAATGGGTGCTTACCAAGCCGCTGACAAATTCAATGAGCGTTTTGATTTTGTGACATCCCTTTTCCCAACCCTTGGAGATCGTCGTAAGCAAAGAGCCGGATCCCTATCAGGCGGTGAACGCCAAATGGTTGCTATGGGGCGGGCCTTAATGATGAACCCATCGGTCTTACTTCTTGATGAACCAAGTGCAGGCCTCTCCCCTGCTTTGCAAGATGAAGTATTTGTAAGAGTGCGCGAGATCAATCGCACTGGAGTTACAGTAATTATGGTTGAGCAAAATGCTAGACGTTGCTTGCAAATTGTTGATCGCGGATATGTCCTAGACCAAGGTAGAAATGCTTACACTGGAACCGGAAAATCACTTGCGAATGATCCGAAAGTAATTGAGTTATATCTTGGAACCCTCGCAGCAAACGCTTAAACTTAATTACTGCGTTTGAATACCGCAAAGTAAGCCGGGTGAATCGGCCAAATCTTGGTTAGGAATGCTGGGAAATGCGGCAAATACGAATCCCTTAAAGTTTCAAAGCCATTGGCTTCAAATAATTTACGCACGGTATTCCCAGAGGGACGATAAATATGAGTGGGATCTGAATCGTAAAGTTTTGAGTATTCCCATTTGGTCAGCCAGTTACTAATTGTTGGCATGTGTACCAAAACAATCGCCCCGGGTTTTGCTGCATTTTTTATTGACTCAACGCCAGCTACTGGATTACTAAGGTGTTCGATTATGTTGATTGCCAAAATTAAATCAAATTTTTGGGCAAATGGACTTGGATCATGTAGATCGCCTTGCTTGAAAAATCTATCTGGTTTTCGATTTGCAGCAACTTCTACTGCATGATGAGCAATGTCTACGCCACATAAAGTTTTTGCACCCTCAAATGCATCCAATAGCCAACCATAACCACACCCAACATCAAGAACATCTGAAGTAGTTAAGTTGTGATCACTATATTTTCTAAATGCGTTAACCAGCATTTTGTCGCGCCACTTGTCAAAAATAGTTTGTTGTGGCTCTCCTTCGGATGAAGTGGCTCCATAAAGCTGAGAAAAATATTCATGACCAGCATGCTCTTGGCTGTGCTCCATGAAACATTTCTCCGTTCTTTAAAATCAGGGCAATTATAAATATCTACTGCTGAAATCAGAAAGAGCCCCACCGTTAAGTGGGGCTCTTTCTTGCATATCTACCGATTAGGTAAATGTGACTTAACTTGATTTATTACTGAGCTGCAGGTACTGCGCCTGTGATGAATTCAGCTGCACGGGCTTCGTACTTGTCATTTGCTACGTACTCATAGACACCCATTGTTGCAACAGATGGATCTCCATTAGCATCGAATTCAACTGCGCCGGAAACTCCGTCGTAATCGATATCAGTGCCAGCAGCGATCAACTTTTTGCAATCAGCGAATGTGGTGCACTTTGTTCCACCTGACGAAACAGATGCGA
>Ga0214921_10007179_pt1 | contig 14941 bp, 9 predicted proteins | sample LL1505_MetaG_FD_177992 | JGI IMG/M metagenome (GOLD analysis project Ga0214921, IMG submission 177992) | Freshwater microbial communities from Lake Lanier, Atlanta, Georgia, United States - LL-1505 | ecosystem: Environmental > Aquatic > Freshwater > Lake | place: USA: Georgia | collected 2015-05-28 | reverse complement strand
TTCTAATAAATCCTCTAGATTGATATTCTCATTGTGTAAAAGTTTGTTATATAATTCTACATACATCGTTACTTTTTTTTGAATAATATCCAGCGGAGAACCCTTTTGAATGACAATCGGAATATTACCCTGAGACATCTACATATTATTCTCAAAAAAGTCCCTATATGATTTTTGCGGACTTTTTCTCAAAAAGTCCCGTTTTTCACACGCCCCAGAACCGTCTCACTCATCTCAATCCCATATTTTGAGCTCAAATAGGCTCGCACTGCTTTCAGCGACAGTGATGAATACGTTTTCAGCGTCGTCTTCACCGTCTCCATTTCCTCCTCTGTCCATTTACTCTTTCGTTTCGGCTCCACCTTTTCCACAATGTTGCGTTCAGGACCATCCGATGTCTGTTGCATCGGCCCCACTTCAATGGTTCCCGCATGCAGTTTATCATGACATTCTTGACACAGCACCATCAGATTAGACGCATGATTCATATGTGTTCCATCCGGTAATACATGGTTCGTCGCGCTCGCCCTCGGCTGAAGATGATGCACTTCCAATTCCTTCGTTACGCTTTTCTTGCACACCTCGCATTCCTTCTTGACTACAAGCGGATTCCACACCGATGCAACCGCATTCTCCTGTTTGACCGACCCCACAATACGATGCCGATTCTCCAAGGCTTGTTCAATGAATTCGCTCGGTAAATCCATCGCCCGCGCTACTTCCAAGCCATACAGTGTTGACCCACTTCCTGGTCGCAAGGACCGGTCATATACGAGCTTCTTGGTTTGCTCATTGTATTCCACATGCAAATGCCACACTTCTACATTTTCCTTTTGGATATCAATGATATTGGGAATTCCATGCAAGTGCGTGGCGAACATGAACTTCGCATGACATTTGGACAGCCATTGAATTCCGCTCGCCACCAAGGCCTGTGCCGAAGTAGATTCCGTTCCTGCACATAACTCGTCTCCCAGAACTAGCGTGTGCGGATTTGCATTTCGGAGAATATCACGGAGCTCCGACATTTCCACCGCAAACGATGAGAGACCCGCTGCGAGATTATCATGATTGAGGATACGTGTATACACGGCTTGAAATGGGCATAGATTCATGGATTGTGCCGGCACATAGCATCCCGCCTGCGCCAATAGAACACAGAGACCCGTGGCTTTCATTAGCGTTGATTTACCGCTGGCATTAATACCATATAGAAGCCAACCCGTTGCGGCATTGCCTAGGGAAACATCATGCTTCACATACGAGACGCGTGTAGAACTCGCTTCCACCAACGGATGCCGAATCTGCTTGATGTCCAGCCAGGAAATGTTATCATCGTGAATGATGGGGCATGTCCACCCTCTCTCCTTTGAGACACGCGCAATACATTGTGTTCCATCCACGTGCGCGACCCATTGTTCCATCAAGGACCATAAGTGTTGACCCGCCTCCGAGATGGCTTGACAGGCTTCCAGTTGATGAATGTGCACCAATTGTTCCAGCCCATCGCGCAGCTTCACCAATTTCGTATTTGCCTGATTCAGTGCAGTACATTCTATCCATCCACCCGATTTCAGTTCCGATATCCGTGTACCCTCAGGAAGGTTCTTGATGTTTCTCTTGAGTTGCTGGAGCGTTACACTAGACGCCTTAAACCCATAGGGTTCCTTCTCGCGCTCCTCGATACGAATCGCATCCTCTTGCACATGACCTGCTGCCGCGATGTGAGCACGCAGTTGTTGAATCTGCTGAATGACCTCTTGAATCTGCGTCTCTTTCTCGGCAATATCTGGATAGGTAGTCACAGAAAATGCACTCACATCTTGACTCGCTCGTCGTGCCTTTTCTTCCGATACATGTGTGCGAAATACTTCTTGGTAGGTGGATTCCGCTTCTTGGGTCCATGGGGCTGCCAACGAGGTTTGATAGGTAACTTCTGTCCGAAGTACACGAATAGCGTCATAGGTTTGAAATAGGCCCGCCATTTCCGCGGCGGTTACCGTTCCGCATAGAATCTTTCGGTGCAGACGAGGGAGGTCAAACATAAATCGGAGTTGGCGCTCCATGGTCTTGATATTCGCCTCAGGCCATGTCATGTATTCTTGAATCTCGGTTAACCGCGAGCGAATGGTCGTTGCATCTGAGTATGGACTTAGAAGACGTTCCTTTATCGCACGACGACCCATGACCGTTAGGCATGTATCAAACAGACCTAGCACGGAATCCTCGGGATGACTGACACTCGTCATTTGTAACTGGGTGAGCGCATGATTTCCACACACCAGGGTTGTGTTCGGATTCCATGTCTCATTGCGATGAAGCGATTTCAATAGATTCGCGTCATGTTCTTCCATAAATTGGAGCAAATGCAATAGAGCTAGCTCCTCTTGCAGAGAACGAAGTCCCAAATAGGTCCGAATGGGAAGCACGGACTTGACTGCATAGATTTTCTGCAGATATTCTCCGCGAACGAGCTCGTGCTCAAAGGAGCCCATCGTATCATGTATGCGCCGATGTATCGTGATGGAGGAGGAAAGGCCAAATTGGCGGCGCAGAGCAGCGTCATCGGGTGCGAATGAGGCGAACCAATGAATGAGAACCTCTTTTGGCGGATATACCGTTAGCAACTGTACCATATCGTCGGCCGTCCAAATATCAGGGCGACCCTTTCCTGATGTGGTGTAGGTTCGCGTGGTTCCCGTCGTTCCGTCTAGTACCGCTGCGCCGATAATCGGTGGCTGATTAGTATGCGTATGAACCCATATTGTAGCAATGTATGGCGTTTCCGTTGCGATAGCATTCTCGATGTGGGTGCTCGGAGATAAAATGCGCGACACCTTTCGTTCTTTTACTTTTCCTCTTGCATCCTTGATTTGGTCTACGATAACAACGGTCCAATTGGCGGCGGTTAAACGGCCCGCCCATTTATGCATGACGTAATCAGGAAAGCCTGCAAAGAGACCATCCTTGCCTGGACCTACGTCGCCTTTCTTGGAGGAAAGCTGAATTCCCAAATAATCTACGATTTCACGTACATTGGCTTGGGTTTCACCGGTTTCTACATCTTGTATGTCATATAGCTCATAGAAGGAACCTACCATGAGAAAAATAGCGGTCTTAGGACCATACTTCTTTGTATACGTCTGATACAACTCGATGTATTCTTTGTGCATTGTTCAACTATTTATCACAGCAAGGGTTTAGGCCGTGAGATGGCAACTGCCGTGAATACCGACATCAGTGCTGCCACACCCGCAATGAGTCCGACAATGTATCCGCGTTGATACCCTTCTTCTAGACCTTCTTCCAGGCCCTCTTCGCGTCCCTCCTGAAACCCTTCCTTATGACCTTTACGATATCCTTGCTCCTGGCCTTCTTGTAATCCGTCCTTGGTACCATCCTCATATCCTGTTTGATACATATGTCGTAGTGAGGGGAATAGCGATTGGGGTGAATTCTCGCCTGTACTCGGGCTGGGTGGTTGGTATGCGGGTTGGTACTCCATTATTATGTACGATAGGTGGGGCGTTTATGTTACCAATAACACCCTTTCTCCACATTGGTATATTTCGGCGGACGCTCCTCCAAGGCCGGGCGAACCCAATCATCCGTGACTAATTTCATGACATTTGGATTAGTGAACCAGCGTTTGCCAATCACGCCAAAAAAGAGCTGTAGTGCGCCCCCAATGTATATCACGGACTTCCCAAGCCTTGTGAAAATATCATCCGATATTAACATCCCATATCCTCCAGCCGCCACAAGAGCCACATCAAACTCTAGAGCGTCTAGGCTCGGCAAAAACGCTGCCAGATGCTCTTCCCAATCTCGTCCCTGATGATTCCCTGCCATGGTCATCGGAGGCTTAATGAATTGAAGGGTGCAGTCTTCAAACCACGAGCGATTCGGAAACAGCAATGGAATCTTCTGAGCCTGCTTCTGGAACGTCTGTGCAAATGGATGAATGATAAGGATTCGTTTTCCCTTGAGAGCCGACATCCAGCCCGAATCCTCCTCATAATAGGGCTCCAAGCTTAGCGCGTTCAACTTTGGCGTCTTAGGGGTACGCTCTGCTATCCATTCTTGCGCCTTGCCAACTAGTCGGTACATCTCTCCTCCCTTGGACCACTCTGCGATGTGCGTACAATGGTCATACGCTGCCAGAAATCGTGTTGCATACTTATTCAATGATGCAGGGTTCGTACAGTGAATCCCCGCATTATTCTCTACTTCCGCTTGATTCTTCACGATGTTCTGAAGGGTCCCATGATGCAAGTCGTATGCGGTGCGCAATTCTACATCTGTAATACGACCAATGAAACAGGGTGGATGACGAATCGCATCCGCAATGGACATTCTACCCGATACTGGGGTGTAGGTTTAGGTCAATTAAAGGGCATTTTGTTCCACAATACCCGCATCCGATGCGATTTGGCGCAACACAGATTCAGGCGCCTTACTGGTTGGCTTGATGAGTTTCTTGGAGAGCAGGAGCGCTTTTAGTTTTTCTAATGACATCGCCTTTATTGCAGTATGCACCTTTTTCGCCCGCGTCATGCGTTTATGCAAGGAGGAAACTCCGAGAAGCACTTTGCGATTCTTCTTGGTTTGCATCTTCTTCAAAGGGGTCTTTGGTGCTTCTGCCTTCTTGGGATGAAGTTGTACCTTCTTGGTCTGTGGCTTCTTCTTGAGCTCCACGCGAATCTTACCTCCTTGGCTGGTCGCAGGAGATTCGCTTTGGGTTGGAGGAGTAGGCGGAGAAGGAGTGGTCGCATGAGGAGACGCAGGAATGGTTGATGTAGAGGATGGAACAGGTTGGCCAGATATGCCTACTTTTGTGATATTCGGTGAGTTACTCACATGTATCACGGGCGGAGGATTGGAGGAATCCGAAGGGAGGTCTCCTCCTTTGCTCTTCCTTGTTTGACGAGGCTTCTTCTGTTTTCCTCCTCCCAGCGATTCCGCCGCCAATCCAGAAATTGTTACTGTTTTCGTTTCTGCCATGTCGGCCATGCTATTCTAACGTGAGAAGTTTATCCGCTCTGCAATATGCTAGCAAACAACCTAAACCCCCCAATTTCATAAAATTGAACACCGTTGTCGCCAACAAAAAAGACAACCATGACCGATTCCCTCCCTGATTATCGTCACGTACTACAAACGTTCATTACTCAATCCGATGGAAGACAGCTGATTAGCCATCAAATTGAGTCGTTTAATCAATTTATCGAAGTCGATATCCCTGAAATCATCCACATGGCGAATCCTATCACATCCTATGGTTCACCGGAAATTCCCTTGGCGGGCCCTCGTTCTGCGCTGGCTACAGCAACAGGTCTCTCTACCACCGCGGCCAATGCGCTCATGGGTAGCGCAGTGGATGGTGTTGGCCTTATCGCCAAAAAGGTTCAGCACGAGTATGAAGTCACCCTCGAGCTAGAGAGCATCTCTATTCGTAAACCGACTATCTTTGAAAACAACGGTGCCATTCATCCGATGATGCCGAATGATGCCCGCCTACGCAATCTAACCTATGCTGCCCCGCTGAACGTGGATGTGAAAGTAACAACGACGTTTATCGACCATACACGCAATAGTATTCGCGAGTCCAATGTCCGTGTGTTTCCCAATGTACACCTCGGTAAAATCCCTGTAATGGTGGGGTCCAAATACTGTCTCTTGCACGACCAGAAGCACGTACATCCCTCTAAAATGGGCGAGTGCGCCGAAGATGTCGGCGGATATTTCATCATTCAAGGTGGTGAGCGCGCAATGATTTCCATGGAGCGCATGTCCGAGAATCGCCCCTTTGTCTTTCGCAATGGCCGTGTTGTCGCCAAACAGATGGAAATCGTGGAGATTAAGAGCATTGGGCCCGATAATGACCAGGTTCCCAAATCTAATACCATCAAACTCGTCTATCATCCAAAGAATCAGCTTATCACGATGCTCCGCGCCACTGTGCCGCGTATCAAGACCGACATCCCCATCGTTATTCTCTTTCGTGCGCTTGGAATCACGGCAGACCAGGACGTGTACGAGCTAATTCTGGGAAAGGTGGAGACATCACAAGAAGACGCCTATGACCCTATCATTACCGAGTCCATCTTGGAGGCCAGTGGCATTCGCACTCAAGAAGAAGCACTGGCATGGCTGGGAGAGCATACGAACACATGGTCGGTCAAGTCTCAGAAACAGGGTAATGTTCAGGACATTATCTCGGATGAACTCTTTCCCCACATTGGTGGAAATGACCTAAACTATGAGAAGGCATGCTTCCTGGCTCACATGTGCCGCAAAGTATTATGGACAACCACAAAGCGCATTCCCACAGATGACCGCGATGCCTACCCCAATAAGCGCGTGGATATCCCAGGATTCCTCTTGGCGGACCTCTTTCGCAAGACGTACAATAACCGCATGGTGAAGGACATGAAGGCGGGTCTATCCAAGGAGATTCACGGTGGGTCGTGGAAGGCAACGGGCAATTGGACCGAAATCGTCAACATCAACAACATCAACAAAATTATTAAGTCCACCATTATGGATGTCTGCCTGAAATCGTCGCTGGCGACGGGTAACTTTGGGTGCGGAAAGATTGGAGGTCCCAACAAGGTCGGCGTCTCCCAGGTATTGAATCGCATGAACTATTCAGCCGGCATCTCTCACTTGCGTCGCATCTCCACACCCATTGAGAAGACAGGTAAGCTGATTGCACCGCGCAAACAGCACAATTCTCAGTGCGGGTTCATTTGTCCTTGTGAGACACCAGAGGGTCATGGTGTAGGTGTGGTCAAGAATATGGCGATGACTACGATGATTACCATCTTTAGCAGTCCTGCAACGGTCTACGCCTTTATTCAGCGGATGGAGAAGTTGATTTCTTTGCGCGAATCCACCATGGAGCAGAAGCATGCTTGTACGCGTGTCTTCTTGAATGGCGCATGGATTGGTGTGCTGCTAGACAAGGATGCACAGGATGTAGTGGACCGGCTCCGCAAGGCCAAACGTGCGGGTGTGCTCCATTTGTATACGGGTATTGTCTGGAAGAATGCCTACAAAGAGTTGTGGCTGACGACCGAAGCAGGACGCGTGATTCGGCCTATCTACTATGCACCGGCTCTCCGAGAAATCGCAGCAGATAAGACGGGTGTCTTGAAAGAGCAGGTTCTGGCCATCCGCGAGTGGAACCATTTATTGCGCTGGCAGACACCAAGTGGCAAGAATTTGTTTGAGTACATTGATGCCGGCGAGACGGATGGAGCGTATATTGCAATGGATTACGCCAAGGCGATTTCGGATAATACCACGACCCATTGTGAAATTCACGCAAGTGTTATCCTCGGTACCACGGCATCCTATATTCCCTTCCCTGACCACAATCAGTCTCCCAGAAACGCCTACCAGTGCTTGTGGGAAAACGAGGAGGTGTTGATGTCGTCAGGTGAGCGAAAAGCTATCAAAGATGTATCGGTGGGAGAGAAAGTCATGAGCTTTCACCCTGTTACGGGTCAGATGCAATCCGTGGGCGTGATTCATCAATATGTCCGTGATACCGATAAAACCATCTATCGTCTAACAACGGTTTCTGGACGTACCATTGTAGCGACCGATAATCACCCGTTTATCACGGAAGAGGGATGGAAATCCGTGGAGGACATCCGAACGAGTTCTGTGAAGAAACTAGGTATTGTCCCGAACTGGGTGTGTCCCGATTCCTATGTTCCTGAGCGTCGCATAATGCTTACCAAAGATGATATGGAAATGATTCTTCGACAAACTGAGATGAAAGAGTCTTTGATTATGAGTCATTTGGCAGTCATCATGTCGGTAGGACTCTGTCCGTTGTGGTCAGACGATGTGCGTCTGCCATTGTTAGCGCGTATGTTGGGATTCATTCAGACAGATGGGTCTATTAATGTCTACAACAACAAAGGAACACGTATGCCCCAACTCGGATGCGATTTTGGAGCATTACTTGATGCCGAACAGTTTGAACAAGAGGTAGCATCCCTAGGATTTCAGGCTCGTCCTGCCTTTCGCCGAACAGCTCAGGTACATGGCTACCAGATGCAAACGTATAACGTAACACATAACGGGCCATTTGCTTCCTTTATGATTTGCCTTGGACCAACCTTGGGACGCAATACACAAACAGTACGCCTACCTGTTCCAGAATGGATTATGTCTGGTTCAAACAATGTTAAGAGAGAGTTTCTCGGTGGATTTCAAGGAGGTGATGGATGCATCATTCGTCACAATCGTACACCTGGAAACCAGAATTTCGTATGCGCCGAGACAACCAATCAGATTGAAGTATCCAACAAAGAAAGTCTCATCGCCTTTATGACACAGATTCAAGAGTTGTTCACTCATTTTGGAGTGGAAACGAAGGTGGTACAGCGTTTGGAGAAACGCACGGAGAATCGCTATACAGTCGGTATTAAGATTGCAGACCGTTCGGAAAACCTAATTCAATACTATGATACGATTGGCTATCGTTACGATACACGAAAAATAGTAGAGAGCTTCAAGACAGTGGAGTACTTGAAATACAAGTCGCGTCTTGTTCAAGTATATGTACAACGAGTTCAGGCGATTCGTCACGATATCGCAGAGGGTATGACACGTCAGGAGGTAGCCCATAAACACAATCTTACCATGACTTACGTAAGCGATGTAGAGCGCGCCTTCAAGGCTGGACGCAACATCACGATGCGCAATCTGGAAGCACATGAGTTCTGCGATGTGATTTGCGAACAGATGACGGTGCGCGACCGTATTGTGTTTGTTCCACTGGAATCGATGGTAGAGCATCAACGTGTTCGTATCGCAGACATCACAGTAGATAACGAAAATCACAGCTTCATTACGAGCCACAACATTGGTTCACATAATAGTTCGATGGGAAAACAGGCCATGGGTATCTATGCCTTGAACTATCGCGAACGCTTTGATGCCATGAGCCACGTCCTCTGCTATCCCGAGGTTCCTATGGTGTCCACCTACATGAGTCGCTACTTTGGTGCACAAAAGCTCCCTGCTGGCCAGAATATCGTCGTGGCCATTATGACCTACACGGGTTACAATCAGGAGGATTCTAACATGATTAACCGTGCATCCTTGGACCGTGGGCGTTTCCGTTCCATCTTCTATCGCACATACAAGGACGAAGAGCGCAAAAATCAGTCGTCAGGCGAAGAGGAGAAGTTCTGTCGCCCTGACCCCACCGAAACCAAGCACATGAAAAATGCCCATTATGAGAAAATCGGAGATGATGGGTTTGTACCGAAGGATACGTTTGTGACACCCGATGACATTCTCATCGGCAAGGTTGTGCCGCTCCGTGTGCCAACGGGGGCGGTGCTTCCTGCGGGAGCCAAGAAGTCGCGTGATGTCAGCAAGATGCCGCGCAATAACGAGAAGGGATATGTAGACAAGATTTACAAGAATCGGAATGGAGAGGGTTATTCCTTTGTCAAGATTCGCATGCGCCAGGACAGAATTCCTGAGATTGGTGATAAGTTCTCGAGCCGCCATGGTCAAAAGGGTACAATGGGTATGATTCTCAATCCCGAAGACATGCCTCAGACAGCCTCGGGTATCGTGCCCGATATCATTATCAATCCGCATGCGATTCCAAGTCGTATGACGATTGCCCAACTCATGGAAACACTAATGAGCAAACTGGGTTGCATGGCAGGGGCGCTAGGCGATGGCACGCCCTTTGGTGAAACCACAGTAGACGACTTGGCGGGTCATTTGCGAGACATGTATGGCCTGGAACCCTACGGAAATGAAATCATGTACAACGGATACACGGGGAGAATGATGGAGACATCTATCTTTATCGGTCCGTGTTACTATCAGCGCCTGCGTCACTGCTCAGCGGACAAAATGCATAGCCGTGCATCGGGTCCACTGGTCATGCTGACGAGGCAGCCGGCGGAAGGCAGAGCTCGAGATGGGGGCTTGCGTTTTACACCTAGGACGCAGTACGATATTAAAAATCGTGCTAGTTTCATGGGAGAAGCTACACAATCAAATTCAGGGAAACTCTCGCGCGAAGTTTCGTCTCCTAAACGTTTGTACGAAAGTCAAACGTGGCCACGTGGAAAACTAGTGGGTATAGGTACAACGACGAAAATAGAGACAATCCTGAGCCAAGGTCCTAAACTTCAAGATGGAAGTATGGATAAGGTGCAGAGACTAGATGGTTGTGGGCAAATGCGTGGCGTGCGCAGATGCTTAAGGTATAGTCCAAACCCACCTGTGAGGGTGTGATTCATAAGCGTTCATTCTTTCCCACGGCGTGTTGAATGAAAGCGAGTGTTTCATAGCAAGGATCCTATTAGCAAATGAATAGGGGAGCGAGGTATCATTGTCGGTGAAATGGAGCGCGACTGCGTGGTCGCGCACGGAATGGCAGAATTTACAAAAGAAAGACTTATGGAATGTTCGGATTCCTTTACATGTTACACATGCAAAGACTGTGGTTTGCTCGCCATTGCAAACCCTGAACAAAACATCTGGGCATGTCGCGGATGCAACAATAGCACTAGCTTTGCGAAAGTCAACATTCCCTATGCATCCAAGCTGTTGCTACAGGAACTTGAGACCATGGGAATTGCCTCGCGCATGATTACGAGCCAAAAGTTGATTACCCAGAATACACCTTCCAAATAATCCAAAAATTTGATGCGTGTATATTTTTTATTGAACAGATAGAAAATATGTCAACGTGTCAATCATGTAATAAGAGGCCAAGCTTTAATGTAAAGGGACAGCCACCCATCTTTTGCGCGGCTCACAAAACAGACGGAATGATGAATGTTACTCGTGTTCTGTGTGAATTTCAAGATTGCTCTGCAACAGCTATCTTTGGATATCTCGATCGTCCCTCACAGCGCTGTAAATCCCACAAATTAGCTGAGATGGTAGACCATAGTTATACTTACTGTGCATATAAGGGTTGTCATACTCGTCCATCCTATGGTCTTCCAGGTGAAAAAGCTACTGTATGCTCGAAACACAAAGAAAAGGGTATGATGCCTACTTGCTCACGATATTGTAACTATCCTGACTGCAAGGTTCAAAATCCATGCTTTCATCATCCTGGAAATAAAGTAGGTATACGTTGTTCTACTCATAAAGTGCCTGGAATGGTAGATGTTATGCATCCAAAATGTGAACACGAGTCCTGTTCATTACAGCCAGCATATGATGTGCCTAGTGGAAAGGGGCGATTCTGTACTACACATAAACTTCCTGGAATGATTGATATTAAAAATTCATTTTGCGAATATGCAGGCTGTGCCGTCGTGAATCCAATCTTCAACAACCCAGGAGAGAAAAAAGGAAAATTCTGTGTGTTGCATAAATCACCAGGAATGATTGATGTAAAACACAATGTATGCGAAGCGGATTCATGTACGATACGTCCGACCTATAATATCAAAGGTGAGAAAAAAGGAAGATTCTGTGTTACACATAAACTTCCTGGAATGATGGATGTATCACATAGCTTATGTGATTACGAAGAGTGCGTAACACGCCCCACATATGATATCAAAGGAGGAAAGGGACGGCGATGCAAAGCGCATATGTTGCCAGGAATGATTGATATTGCAAACAAACCATGTGAAGTAGACGACTGTGTGATACGTGCTCGCTATGGAAGACCAGGACATCCGAAAGTGCGTTGCACGGAACATCGACTGACAGGTATGATTGCCTTTCCTGGTGCTAGATGTAAGACATGTAAGAAACCTGCAACTTGGGGAATGGAGACGAACCTTTTACACTGCGAAGAACATAAGGAAGACGGCGAGAAAAATATGGTCGAACGCCCATGCAACTCATGTAATTTGCCATCCTTGCTAGATGATAACGGGCGATGCGAAGACTGTAATCCTGAATCCTTTGTGCGTGCAGCACTCTACAAACAGAATTCCCTAATGAGCTACTTAGACGTAAGAGGTCTTCATGGAAAAACTACCGATAAGCGAATTGAAGATGGTTCATGTGGAAAAGAAAGACCTGACCGATTATTTGAATTAGATGATAAAATCATCATTCTTGAATGCGATGAACATCAGCATAGCGATCGGACCTGCTTGTGCGAACAAACACGTATGATAAATATTGGGCAAAGCTTAGGAGGTATACCCGTTTATTTCATTCGTTTTAATCCCGATACATATGTTTCTCTAGATGCAACTCCTGAGCCATTACCGCGACGATATCAATTATGCGGAGATTTCATACAAAATATTATAGACCATTCTGTCGTATTACCTTCTGCACTTGTTGCATGCATCTATCTCTACTTTGATAAATGGGATGGATTTCACAATGAAACATGGAACATCATTACACCGTTCGATACCTAGATGCGCGACGATTACGACGCGAGCTACGTTTTCTTTTACGAGTATTCTTTTTATGCACATATCCACCTGAATTTACTTCATTAAAGGTTGGAACATTCTTTGGATGTATGGTATCTATTAGGGGTTTTAACTCAATCGTCCAACTACGTTCAATTGGAGAAACATACGAATGTATCATGGCTTCTAACCACCCTTTGAAAAATATACATTTTTTCGCTCGTGGAATATATTTACTAAGTTCTTTAAAAAATAAAGGAAGTGTTTCTGATTTATTAAATAGTTCTTCCCAATCGGTATAATGCTTTTGAAGCATTTCGCTTATATAAGTACCTTCTTTAGATTTCATTTTATTGTATATATCACTCCACGATAAGGATGCTTTTGTTTCTTTTGATATATATCTCCCCACACTTTCTTGGTACATGGTATACGTTTGTTTATTTTCGATATAGGCTCCCATTTTTTGTTCATACCATGTTTTTCCATATAATGCAATAGAATAAGTGATTAAATCAAGTGATTCTACTGAACTGCATGGTATATTACTCATATCATTTAATTTGATTCGTGCAATCGCAGGATATTTGTCATGAATATAGTATAAAATAGCCTCTAGGATTTCTTTTCCCATACTATGTTTTTCCATATAGTCTTCTGTAATATGTTCACCTAGAGCACATGATTTATTTGATGCAATATTATATATTATTCCTTTATTAATTTGAATATTCATTCGTTGATTGCCAGTGCGATTTTCAACTTTTATTTCTGCATTAAGACATGGATCTGATTTTGAACCAATAAGAAATGTAATGCTATGAAATGCATTTATTTTATGTTCTACAAACATATTAAACTCATAGTGGGGTGTTCCTACCCGTATTGTTTTGATTGCCATTCTATAATAAGTAGATATAATACTTCATATCGTAATCAACCATCGCCTGTTATCAAACTTAATATAGACACGAATGAAATCATACAACCAATGTTGGAAAAAAAGGATGCGTTTATCAGGTGAAATCACATTACTGATTTTTATAAAGAACTCTGGAAGTGTGGAAGTAGAATGGAAGGCCTCTTCAAAAAATAGACAATGCTGTTCTAGTATTTCTCTTGTATATGATGCACCCATTACCATTTGAAACATCATATCGAACCATGTCATTGCTGCTTTGGTTTCAACGGACGCATAATATTCCACTTGAGAGCGATATTCACGATATCTTTCATCTATTACAATATTCCAGTGGATTTCATACCATGTTTTTCCATACAACGCAACGGAATAAATTAAGAGGTCCATTGTTTCCCTATTTGGCATCATACCATATAGATAGGTTCGATCTACAAATTCTACCATATGAACTGCAGGGTATTGTAAGCGAATTATATTACATATTTCATCTATAAATGTTTTTCCTTTATGTGTTGTATATCCACTATGAATATCTTCTATCATCCTTTCATGCAATAATTGTATTTCACAAAACGTTGCAATGGCATCGTCTATAGATACTTCCAGAATCTTGGCCCAAGGTCGTTCGAAATCCGTTCCGATAGATAGATATTCATGCGTAACATGAAGAGTTCCTAGCGAAAGCCTGATTTCCATTCTTACAATTTATCTTTTTAATTTGAAAGAATTACACATGTAATATCATTTATAATGTAACTATCCATATATTGGAATCCCTGTCGAGCCTTCCATATATACGGATATATTTTTTATGCCCATATTAGAACCATGTCATCCTACACACCCTACCTGGCCGAGTACGTTGGTGCATTTTTCTTCATTTTGGCGATTTTCTCCAGCGGCGGTAACCCACTCATCATCGGTGGTGCACTGGCGCTTGTTGTGTTCCTCATCGGTAGCATCAGTGGAGGCCATGTAAACCCGGCAGTATCATTGGCTATGCTGATGAAGGGCGACCTGAACACATCGCGCTTTGCGGGTTATGTCGTAGCGCAGCTTCTTGGAGGTGCGTCGGCGTATTATGCATACAAGATGAGCAAGCATAGCACTTTTTAAGCGGAACGCGACACGGCACAAGGACCTTGTGCCGCTTAGAAAAAGTGCCCAAAAATATTGAGAAAAATCCTAAAAATAGTGTAAGAAAATCTCCCCAAAAACCTGATAGTATATGTTCTTACTATGAGTTTTATGGTTTTGGCACATTTCATGAATGTTTTTGGGCACTTTTTCTAAAAAAGTGCAACGTGCAACGTGCAACATGCTTAGCGCTTCCTCACAACTGCAAATGCTATCAGACAAAGAACACCAATCGTTATCATGGCAGGGGTAGTGACCATCCCTTCAAATGCTTCTTTTATCGGTGTACCGTCCGGGTTATGGGTTTTCTTTGCAGCGATCCATTCATCCCGTGTTAAATTAATCGGTTCGCCTAAGCGATTCGTGGCCTGAACCCATCGTGTCTGGTAATACAGGCCATCTCTGTACCGCGCCGTGCTGGGGTCTGCAATCCAAACCTCACCCGTCGATGCATCCTGTATCCGACCATACGAATCACCCACCATTCGCGTCA
>Ga0214921_10007178_pt1 | contig 14941 bp, 10 predicted proteins | sample LL1505_MetaG_FD_177992 | JGI IMG/M metagenome (GOLD analysis project Ga0214921, IMG submission 177992) | Freshwater microbial communities from Lake Lanier, Atlanta, Georgia, United States - LL-1505 | ecosystem: Environmental > Aquatic > Freshwater > Lake | place: USA: Georgia | collected... | reverse complement strand
TAGCATCATACATGGTTGCAAGTTTTTGATTTTCTTTTTGTCCCACTTTTTGTAGAGGGATTCCGGTCATCATTGATACGACTTCAGCTACATTTTCTTCAGTAACGGTTTGTCTTTGTTCTTTTTGATCTTCGTCCCATTTATTTCTGGCTTCTTCTAGATTGAAATTAAGTTGTTTTTCAACATCTCTTAATTTAGCTGCCTCTTCATATTTTTGACCTCGAACCACAAGAGTTTTCTTGTCTTTAATTTCCAAAATTTTCTTTTCTATATCTAGAATCACCTCAGGGACTACGATATTTGAAATATGAACTCTAGCACCAGCTTCATCAAGTGCATCCAATGCCTTATCTGGAAGGAATCTATCACTCATAAATCTTGAAGTTAATTCTACACATGCCCTTATCGCTTCTGGTGAATAATTCACATTATGGTGTGACTCATATCTATCCTTTACATTTTCTAGGATTTGAATTGATTCTTCTTCTGTTGCTGGTTCAATCAATACTTTTTGGAATCTTCTTTCTAGTGCTCCATCTTTCTCGATATGTTTACGGTATTCATCTATTGTTGTAGCACCAATTATCTGAATTTCACCTCTTGCCAAAGCAGGTTTAAACATATTAGAAGCATCTAATGAACCAGACGATCCACCGGCCCCAACGATTGTGTGGATTTCATCTATAAACAAAATAATATCCGGACTCTTTTCTAATTCGGTTAGAATTGCTTTTATTCTTTCTTCAAACTGACCACGATATTTAGTCCCGGCTACCATTGATGCCATATCTAAGGTACATATTCTTTTATTATAGAGTACACGAGATACTTTTCTTTGTATAATTCTAAGAGCTAATCCTTCGGCTATTGCTGACTTTCCGGTGTTGTGAGATATAATGTTATTGGAATAATAAGAATGTTCTTCTGTTAGAACTTCTAGGTCATAGGTAACATTTATATCTTGGAAGTTAGAAGATTTTACTTGGGTTGAACCCCCGATTGTTTTCACCCAGTCGGTTTCTCGGATATTACCTAGTCTTATCCAGGTATCACCATCTAAAATTTCAATATTTTCGTTGATTTCAGAGTCCGAGTTCATCGTTGTATCTAAAAGGACAAGATGGTCTTCAGACCCCACTAATGTTTTTCCATCAGTAAGTTCTAGTTTCCATATTTTTTTGTTGTTCTTTTTATAAACATCTCCTATTTGCTGAAACCCATTAGAGGTAAGTATTTCAAAGGTTCCTCCTTCTTCTTTTATATGGTTAAATAAATCAACTATTTTAACTTTATAAGTTTCTCCTAAGTTAAAATCTACTTTGATTGGTAATTCTTCTATCATCATAAGTTAAAAATTTATTGTTTCAATTTATATTAAGCTTTATATTAAAGTTTATTTTTATAACTATATTCGGTTCCAGAAATATAATATATAAAAATAAATAAAAAGTTTATGCCATCTAAATTAACAACTGATGAATTTATAAAAAAGTCCATATTAAAACATGGTTCAAGGTGGGATTACTCAAATGTTAATTATACTGGATCCAAGGATAAGATAACAATTATTTGTGGGGAACATGGTGAATTTATACAAACTGCATCAGACCATTTATCTGGGTGTGGATGTCCAGAATGTGATCCAACTAAGAGATTTACTGTAGAAGTTTTTATTGAAAAGTCTAAAGAGAAGCATGGTGATAAGTTTGATTATTCTCGAGTTAAATATGGTAAAAATAATTATGATCCGGTTGAAATTATTTGTAGGGAACACGGTCCTTTTATGCAGAGGCCTTGGGGACACCTGCGTGGACATGGATGCCCAAACTGTTCTAATAATACATTAATGACAAATATTGAATTTATTTCAAAATCAAAAGAGAAACATGGTGATAAGTTTGACTATTCACTGGTAGATTATACCGGCAGGAGAAAAGAAGTGACTATTATATGTAGAAGTCATGGGCCTTTCAAACAGATTGCTAGATTACATTTAGAAGGATGGGGATGTAGAAAGTGTAAAAATTCTAGATTAGAAGATTATCTTTCCTCTAAACTAATTGGAATGATAGAACCTTTTGAAAGGGATAAGAAATTTTTAGATTGTAGGTATAAAAACCCTCTGCCTTTTGATTTTTATTTACCACTAAGAAATACTTTAATTGAATGTGATGGTATACAACACCGAGAATCAATAGACCATTTCGGTGGAGAATCGAGACTCCAATATCAAAAAAACAACGATGAAATAAAAACAAAGTGGGCTCAGTCTAGGGAAATAAAGTTAATCAGATTAAATTCCAATTTAGAAATTGACAATTTTATTCAACAATTGGGTTGTGAGGAAATTAGATTTGATAAATCAGTTTTAAAGGATTTATCTTTAGATAGGATTGAATTAGTTAAAAAGGAAGGTGATTACTTAACCAAAACTGATTTTAATTGGTATCGAGATTTAGGTATTAAATCGCAAATTAGTTTATTTATTGATTCACTGGGAGTTGAGTATGGACATAATAATCAAATTGATTGGATTATTGAAAATAATCATATTATTTTAATTGATAATTTTAGAGATTCTGAGATTAATAGGGATAAAAAGTGGTTATCAAATTTAAAGGATGATTTAGAAAGGGTACACGTTAATTTAATCGTAATATATCCAGAAGATTGGATATTCAGATCAGAAATCATTAAGAGTAGAATTAAAAATATCTTAAAGATGAATCAATTCAGAATAGGGTCAAGAGAGTGTAAAATTGGAATACCTGACAATAAATCTGTATTCCAATTTTTGGAGGACAATCATATTCAGGGTAAAGTAAATTCGAGTATAAAGATTGCTTTATATTCGAATGGAGAAATTGTAAGTTTAATGACATTCGGTAAACTGAGAAGGAATTTAGGACAAACGTCTAAAGAAGATTCATATGAGTTATTAAGATTTTGTAATAAAAAGAATTGTACAGTTATTGGTTCAGCAAACAAACTGATGAATTATTTTAAAGTTGTATTTAGACCAAAATATATTCTTTCTTATGCTGATAGATGTTGGACTTCCATTGATAAAAATATCTATCAGAATCTTGGATTCAATTTAGTTAGTAAAACTCCGGCGTCTTATTCTTATTTAGTCGGGGAGAAAAAATTTGATAGATATAGATATAGAAAAGATAAATTAATAGAATTTGGATATGATAAGGCCAGATGGACTGAAAGGTCTATTTGTTCATCCAACTTAGTATTTAAAATATTTGATGCTGGTTGTTTGAAATATGAGATTAACTTATGAGAAAAAAAGGGTTCCTAAAAATTTAGGAACCCTTTTTTAAGATTTACATTATATAATGAACAGCTAATAAAATCTTATAATAATCAATAAAAAGTTATTCATGAAGGTAATAATTTATAAAATTTTATAATGTTAATAAATTAAAAATACACTTTTCAAACCTAATATATACCTTATATGTTAAGCAAAAAAGTTAAATTATCTTTATCTTCTAACCAACAATTAGTCCTGGAAACATTATCCAATGAACACCGTTTATTATATAATTTCCTACTCGAAAAAGTTAAAGATAAGTTAGATTTTAAACAAATTAACCAAAATTATAAATTATTTAGAAAGATAAATAATTTAACAATTAATAGTAAATCATCACAAAATACATCTATCGGGTTAATAAACAATATTAAATCTTATCTTACATTAAAGAAAAAGGATAAATCCGCTAGATTTCCAAACAAATTTAAAAGTCATAAATTCTTTACATCATTCATGTTAGATTATAATAAAGGATGTGGTGGCTTTAAGATAAAGGACTCAAAATTGGAGTTAAATTTGGACAATCCTAAAAATAAAGTAATTTTTAATTTACCTGAATATACAAACGATATATCAAATGATAACGTAAAGACAATAACCTTTAAAAGAGAAGATGACCAGTATTACTTAATTTTTGTTTATAAAGAAGTGAGTAAGGTCAAGACATTAGATAAGGAAAACTTTTTAGGTATAGATTTAGGATTTTCTAGATTAGTTACCGGGTGTTCCAAGAAGGAAAATATCAAGATTAAAAATTTAAGACAAAAGAAACTAGATGATAAGGTATCTTCTCTACAAGGGATTAGAGATAAATTTGATAAAGGATCAAGAAATTATAGGAAGATTGATACTAAATTAAAGGTTAAAAAGAGGAAATTAGTTAATAAGCAGGAAGATTTTCAACACAAATCTAGTAGAAATATAGTAAATTACTGTGTAAAAAATAATATTGGTAAATTAATAGTTGGTGATATCAATGTTAAATCTGTAATTAATAAGGATAATTATAGAATAAATGGATTAAGTAAATCAACCTCCAGTTTAGGTAGATTTAAAACATTCTTGGAGTATAAGTCTAAGAACTTAGGTATTGAATTTATTTTAGTAAATGAGGCATATACATCTAAAATAAATTGTCTAACAGGAAGAATTGAATTTGATAGCTCTTTAAAAAATAGAGAATTCTTCTATGAGGGGATGGTTATCGATAGAGACGTTAATTCATGTATAAATATTATAAAAAAGTCGGGAATATGGTTATCCCAAGATTCGATGAAGGATCTGTTGCTTAATAAAATAAGTGAATTAGAAGTATAATATTTTTATACTTTTTTTAAACCATTACTATTCCATGTCCAATATCATCGTTTACTTTTCGAATTGTGATGATTGTTTCTCCATCAACGCAACCAGGTTCGCCTATGAGTATCGGATTATTTTTCTTTCTACGAGAAAGAATTTGAGAAACCCTTTCAATTTCCTTTTCACGGCCAATTATTGGGTCAATTTTTCCTTCTTCTGCCAATTTAGTTAAATCTCTGCTAAAAGAATCTAATACGGGAGTTTTTGACTTTGGATCAGATGGTTTACTGGATCCTTTATAAGGACTAACATCATCTTCATCATCTTCTAGGGACATTTTAATATCCTGAAGTTCTTCGTCTGCAATTTGATTTAATTTATCCATTCTTTAGTGATTTTAATTTATATGAATTTATATACACTTGTATTGTGAAAGTTTTCAAATTTAGAATTTGTCAGGGTTTAATTGTTTTTAAAAAATTTTATTACGAAGTCAGGTATCTTAATATTATTCCTTTCTTCAACCATTTCAACTATATCATCTAATGTGGATTCTCCATAAGCAATTTCTTTAAAAAAGTCTTCAGCAGCGGTATTTAATTCGTTAAATATCTTCTGATTATTTCCTTCTTTTATCCAGTCTTTCGCCAATTTTTTAGAATGGTCTACTTTTTCTTTACCGCCATTAAACTTCCACCAGTTAATTAAAATCTTATCAAATCTATACCAGACTTATAAGACATTAATCTTAAACAACTCCATTTAAGCTTTTCAGCCTCATTGAAGAGAAATCTATAACTGTTTCTAGATTTCTTTTGCGATTTAAAGTAATTATACATGTCTTTAAAAGTGTTAATATCTGGTAACATTTCCTTCCAATGGGTAGTTACCGGACCACTTAAAAATCCATTTATATAATCATTTACTCTAAATCTACAATCCATTAAATATCCTCTATAAGCTACTTCCTTAGAAGCAGCAATAGAATCATAATCTTCTGGATTTTTTACTTGTCCTATAAAACTGGTATAATAGGGATTGACCATTACTACTTTTATAGAATTTATATTTAACCATTTCCTTAAGTTATTAACGAAATAGTTTCTATTCCAATCATTATTTACTAATTTATTATAACTACGTCCTTTACCTTTATCACCAGATGACATAGATAATTCTTCTAGACAAACAGATTCAACTGAATATCCTTTACATATTTTAATTATATGTTTGCTTAGGATACTTAACTCATATTCTTTTTTGGATTTACTACATTTGTTTAATTTTGTAAGATCAATTAATTCTTTATAAACTTCAGTAATTCCGTTATCCATTATAGAAATGGCAATCCAGTTTGGATTTAAATCTATACCCAAATACCTACCTTTCTTAAAGGTATGTGATTCCATTACTGGTTCATTAAAGGAAATCCATAAGTATTCTTCATTTATCTCAAAATTAAAATAATTCCTAGATAACTTAGATTCTTCTTGGATTATATTTAACATCCTCCTTTCATTTCTAGATAATTTAAGTTCAATCTCAAATTCTAGACCTTTATTTGGTTTAAAAATAAATTTATTATCTATTAATTTAGCTTTTCTATTCCCTTTATCATTGGATGATCCACGCATTTCCATTGGTGAATTCTTATTAAAGTCTACTTTTTTACCGAATTTCTTCTTAAAGAAATTAGATTTGCCACCAAAATAAAGTTTCTTATCGGTATTTAATTCGGTAGCTTTCTTAACTGCATCTTTAATCCAAGAGGCATCTAGACATTCAATGTTCATCATGTTTAACTTGACATGTTGTTCCATTTCGCTTAATTTAGATATACCATCTTTAACTCTTCGGTTATAGGCATAACGAACTACATTATTAAACTTCGTTAGGAGTTCTAAAAATTTAGGATCGTTAATATTATGCTTCTTTTTAATGGTAACCATTAAAAGTATATATTAAAAAGGAAATATGGAAAAGTTGATTTTTCTAAAAATTTTTAGGTATATTTGACAAAACTTTACTATAGTTGATAATATATCTAATTAAATGTTATAACACATTGCCTTATGTGCTTTTTGTGCATCTTTATATCCATATCCGTTGGCATCATCCAATATGTCACCGGTATCTTCATCAAAAATGGCGTACCTATCATCCTTCCAATATTTAACTTTTGGATTTTGTTCCATGTCTTTATTATTTTTTATTAATAGTAAGTTATTTCAATCATACTATTATTTTCTTGGTCTTTTTTAACTCCTATTATACAATCTGGATTAATATTTTCTGAACCGGAGTGTTCTATTAGGAATATCTTTTCTATTTGAGTTTTTGCTTCCCCAATAATATTCAAGAATATTGGAATATTATCCTCAGATATTGAACCAAATAATTCATCCATTAATAATAAATTATTTTTATTCTTTGAGTTAATATCTCTCAATGCAATTCTTAATGCGATTGAAATCATTGTTCTTTCAAACCCTGATCCCTCTATACATTTATAGCTTATATCTGGATTATTATCTTGATACATCATTAGTTGTATATCATCATTAAAATATACAGTGAATGGAACTTCATACAATAACTTTAACAATTTCTCATTAATTAAATTTAGGGACCTCTTTAATATTAATGATGGAATACCGTCTCTTGATATACATGTTGTATATAACTTATTAATTTCATCTCTTCTTACTTGAACTTTATATTTTTCAATTAGTTCTTTAGTAGTGGCGATTTTATTATCCAATGAGACTAATGCAACATTTTCTAGTTTGTTCAATTCCCTCTCATATTGAATTTTCTTTTCTTTTAATTCATTTATCCTAACCTCATATTTAATAATAGTTTCGTTAGTTCTTTCATTTTCTTCTATATTGGACAAGTTTAATAAATATTTTTCTTTAAATAATTTATTATCTTCGATTTTCAACGCAACATTTTCTATCTTAACAGGATATAACTCTCTCTTAGTTTTTAACTTTTCTTTCTTTTCAACATCAGATTTAATTAATTCAATCTCCGATATTTTAGTACCTACCTCATCTCTAATATAAATTGATTTATCTTGAATTTCTTTCTTAATAACTAATATATCCCCCTTTAAATCTTCAATTTCTTTCTTTAAAGCAACTTTCCTATCTTCACATTCCGATATCAATTGGAGTATTTCATTATTCCTATCTGATAACTTAGCTTTTAGGGCACCATTCTCCTTTTCTTTCATCAAATTGGATATTTTAAGTTGGTGTTCCTTAATAACTTCTTCAACTGCTAGAATAGCATCACTTGTTTTTAGTTGTTTACAAGTAATACAAAACTTAGAATTTTCATTTAAGGATATTTGTTTATTCTCATTTTCAATTGCCAGATCGATTCTACTTGCCTCATTTTCAATTCTATCGTTATTATTTCTAATTTCTTTATTATAATTAACAATATCCCCATTTAACATATTATGATTATTATCAATAACATTAATATTATTCTCAATGGTCTTTATTTCATTCTTTTTCTGATAAGACCACTCTAGGTATTGATTTTTTTCCTCTATTAACTCCTTATACCCTTCTTGGTCGTATGTATCTGGAAGTATATCAATTTCCTCTTGTAGTGAGTGACTTTCATTTACTAAATTAGATTTAGTCTCTAATAAATTATGCAAATCTAAATCAATCTTGTTGAGTGATGTTGATAATATATCCTCATCTATTTTATGTAATTTAACTAGTAAATCTTCTCTATACTTAGTGCCTTTTAGGAGTTTGTTAGATAACTCATCTATCTTACCATTTAACTCAATAATATTCTCTTTTGTTGCAATGATTTCATTTTCTGAATTAGTAATAGTTAGTTCAGCCTCATTTAAATCTAATACAATTTTACCTTCTTTTAATTCCCTTTCTTTCTTCCAGTCCTTATATTCATTTAATTTTAATTCGAATAAATCCAGTCCCATATCTTTTAGTAGGGAGTCTAGGAAATTAGCTCTATTAATTGTTAATAGACTATTTAAATTTTCTTTAGTTATAAATGAAAACCTTAAGAAATCATCAAAGGTGCCTAATACTTCTTCTATTAGTTTTTTAGTTTTATTCTTACTAGACTCATTATTATTTACAATAATATTACCATCCTCATCAATTTCAAAATAATCAACTTTAGTTGAACACGATGTTACTTCGGTTTTTAATTTATTCCATTTTCTATCAGTCCTTCTTTCTATTAAAAATTTCTTATTATTAATATCTAATTCAGCTGAAACTTGACAATAATCACTATTGCTATTATAATTTAAAAACTTATTATCACCCAATGCTTCTCTTTGTAATGTGTCCAGTGTTTTACCGTATAACACATAACAAAAAGCATCATATATTTTACTTTTGCCTACTTTATTATCACCCTTAATCTGGTATAAACCATCTAATTGAGTTAAGTCGATCTCAGTTACTTCGTTATATGATTTAAAGTTATCAATTTTAATTTTTTCAACTTTCCATTCTATATTATTTGCACTATTATTCTCTTTTAGAATGGTTTCTATTCTTGAGTTAATAATATCATCGATTTTTATTACCTCTTCCCAATAGCTCTCATCATACTTTAAGTTATTGATTATATAATCTTTATATAATTCCTTTACTTCATTATTATCATATAAATTAATAGCCTTACTCTCAACTACTTGATTAAATGATTTCTCATTTTTTTGGTCTTTAGTATCAATAGTTATTGTCCCTATCTCCCATAATCCACCATAAGAACTAATAAAGTTTTTAAGTGCACCTTTTAATTTACTAATATTAATATTATTTTTAGTGGAAGCATAATCTTGCCACTTAAATTTAATATTATTAATCTTTCTTAAATTCACTTCATCTATAGTTATTTCACTATCATAATCATATCCAATTGGTATGATTATATTATGATAGGCATAATCCGTGTGGACTTCGACAAGTTCATTATTTATGATTTTTTTATTATCTAAGTCAATATCCCAAACAATAAACCCGTGATTATTTATTGACTCTCCAAAGTTCTTTTGGAATAATGATGATGGATAGGCACCAAACACTTCTTTATTTCTTTTAAATAATTGATATTGGTGAATATCACCAGCTAGGCATAAATTACCTTTAAAGTCATTATATGACACATATTTAGGGTCATCGAACTTTTGTCCAAAGAAATTAACGGTGGACCCAATTGGATTATGGAACACATCTATATAGAAATATTTATTATATTCTAAATCAATATCATTATATGGATTGGTATTTTCCCCCCAATTCCAATTAATCCATTTAATTTGGTTATTTAATGGGTCATTGAATTCACCAGTTTTATTTAGATATAATATTTTTTTATTATTAATCGTTCTAACTAAACTCTCAATTGATGATAATCTATTGAGATTCTTTTGATTTTGTTCATGATTACCTTTATTAATAATAACAAAGTCTGTTAATTCTGTTAGTTTATTTAAAAACTCAGCAACAACTAATTTGCATTCGTTAATGGGCAACTCTTTATCAAAAGTATCACCAGCCAATACAATTCTATCAGGTTTTATATTATTTAGTTTTTCGTATATACTAGGTAAAAAACTTTCTTGTTTTTTTAATACTTCTATATTATTTGAAAAGTGTATATCTGCAAAATGGGCAATTATCATGGAATTTAATTAATTATTATATGATATTGGTATATCATTAGGGTATGGAGAACCAATCTCTATTTATTCATCATCGGCTGTGAAATCCTGCTCAAAGCTTATCATCAAATTTGAGTTATCATCTTTAACAAGAATAAATGTTTCAAAAATACTAAAGTTAATATAATCCTTGTCAGCATTTATGTTTGATAAGTATTTCTTACCAAAAATTAAGTTAGTATTTCTTGGTTCAATTTCGTCGATTTCTAACTCCCACTTAGTAGATTCATTCATAGAAACTTTACCATTGGACACGTTGATGTTTAATATTCTATCTTCGTTATTAATTGAGCAAAGTTTTTTAACATCAGCAAAATCCTCTTTGGTCATTTTGAAAGACCATTTTGAATTTTTAATATTCAATTTGTTTCCTAAAGTAGTTGAATTGATATCTCTAATTTTATGTTCTTCACCTCCTATGGTGGATATTTTCAACTTGCCATTACTAAATTGAGCGGATCTAACATGCATTATATTATCATCATCAGGTAGTGCCTTAAAATTGATATCAACTTTTATTGGAGTATCTGAATTAAAAAATGCCAAGTTTTTTACAAACTTAGAAGCTCCGGTTATGATAAAATCAAAGGTTTCCTCCTTATCAAAATTAAGTATATAATCGGATGTATTAACAAGATAACTTTTAAGAGCTAGAACAGAGGCATCATTACTTAACATAGAATACATTAAGATTTTATCTTGTTCAATTTTTAATTTAACTATATCTTCAATGTTAGTAAGGTCTTTTATTTTACCAATAAAATCAGTAAAGTTTTTTTGATTAAATTTAAGTGATAATTTTGTTGCCATTAAGAGTTATAACATTTAATTATATATATTATCAAATATAGTAAAGTTTTATCAAATATACCTAAAAATTTTTAGTAAAATCAACTTTTCCATATTTCCCTTTTAATATATACTTTTAATGATTACCATTAAAAAGAAGCATAACATCGACGATCCTAAATTTTTAGAACTCCTAACGAAGTTTAATAATGTAGTTCGTTATGCCTATAACCGGAGAGTTAAAGATGGTATATCTAAATTAAGCGAATTAGAACAACATGTCAAGTTAAACATGAGAAATATTGAATGTCTGGATGCTTCTTGGATCAAAAATGCCGTTAAGAAATCTACTGAATTACATACCGATAAAAAACTTTATTTTGGTGGTAAATCAAATTTCTTTAAGAAGAAATTTGGTAAAAAAGTAGACTTTAATAAGAATTCACCAATGGAAATACGTGGGGCATCTGGTGATAAAGGTAACCGAAAGGCTAAATTGGTAGATAATAAATTTATTTTTAAACCTTATAAAGGTCTAGAATTTGAAATTGAACTTAAACTATCCAGAAATGAAAGGCGGATGTTAAATATTATTCAAGAAGAATCTAAGTTATCCAAGAATTACTTTAATTTTGAAATAAACGAGGAATATATTTGGATCACCTTTAATGAACCAGTCCTAGAAGATGTTTATAAGTTTAAGAAAGGAAGATATTTAGGAATAGACTTAAATCCAAATTGGATAGCTATATCTATAATGGATAATGGAATTACTGAAGTTTATAAAGAATTAATTGATTTAAGAGAATTGAATAAATGTGGTAAATCCAAAAAAGAATATGAGTTGAGTATTCTAAGTAAACATATAATTAAAATATGTAGAGGTTGGAATGTTGAATCAGTTTGTCTAGAAGAATTATCAATGAATTCAGGAGATAAAGGAAGGGGAAGATACTATAATAAATTAGTAAATAATGATTGGAATAGAAACTATTTCGTCAATAATTTAAAGAAATGGTTAAATATAAATTCTATAAAATTTTTAATGGTTAATCCCTATTATACCAGTTTTATAGGACAAGTAAAAAATCCAGAAGATTATGACTCTATTGCCGCCTCAAAAGAGGTTGCTTATAGAGGCCATTTAATGGATTGTAGATTTAGAGTAAACGATTATATTAATGGATTTTTAAGTGGTCCGGTAACTACCCGTTGGAAGGAAATGTTACCAGATATTAACACTTTTAAAGACATGTATAATTACTTTAAATCTCAAAAGAAATCTAGAAACAGTTATAGATTTCTCTTCAATGAGGCTGAAAAGTTAAAATGGAGTTGTTTAAGATTACAATCTTATAAGTCAAATATAGATTTGATAAGATTTTAATTAACAGTATTTAAATTTTGTTATGGGTTTGACTATTATATTAAAAGTATCAAAAAAGATTTTTAGATTTTTTTAAACCATGTATCAATACTGGAAGTGATTATCACTTTTAATTAGATTAAATTGGATATATGTTGAAACAAAAAAGCCGATTTTAGTATAAATAAAAAATTAAATTGAATATGTCAAAAAAATACAAGTTAGGTTTATCACAGATATTAAAAAATGAGGCACATGTTGTTGAAAGAATGTTTAATTCTATAAAACCAATTGTTGATGCAATTTTTTTAGTTGATACTGGGTCAACCGATAATACAATCGAAGTATGTAAAAAATGGGGTATAGATAATAACATACCAGTATTTATTAAGGAAAGACCATTTGATAATTTTGCAGATTGTAGAAATGAAGCCATGGAGTTAGCTAAATCAGAATGTGATTATTGTTTTTGGTTAGATGCTGATGAAATGATAGAGGTTGATACTAAAGTATTTGATAAGAATAAGCTTGACAAGGATCTATATATGTTCAATACTTATATTGGTAATATGAAATATACCAGAAATGAGTGTTGGAAAACTGATAAACCCTTTAGATTTTATGGACCTTGCCACGAATTTATTGTTTGTGACCAACAAAACATTACATCTGGCTTAATGGAAGGTATTTCAGTAAAGGTTCATATGGATGGTGGTTCATGGAAAGGTAATATCGCTGATAAGTATAAAAAACATGCTGCTATTTTAGAAGATTATATTGACAATAAAGATAGAAATGCGCGTTGGGTATTCTATACTGCACAATCTTATCACGATTCGGCTTCTATACCGGATAATAAACCAGAAAATGAGGAAAGACTGAGAAGATCACTTAAATACTACCAAGAAAGGGTAAATAGAACGGATGGATATGAAGAAGAAAGATTTTATTCACAATTCCGAATTGGTACAATTATGAGAGCCATTGAGTCACCTTGGAGGGACACTCACCAAGAGTTACTTAAAGCTTATTCTATGGATCCACTTAGAGCAGAGCCAATAAAAGTTATAATTGACCACTATTTAGCCAATGGTGAGTGGAACATGGCTTATCTATACACAAAATTTGCCAAGGTAAATTTCCACGGAAAGAATCCTTATCCATCAAGACTCCTATTTGTCGATGAATCATTATACGCTTGGAGGTTTTTAGAAGTGCATGTTGCTGCATCTTTCTACACTGGTAGAAAAGAAGAAGCATCTGCCAATTTCAAAGAGTTACTAGAAATGATTAATAAACAACCTAGATACTTTGGACCAGAAGATATAGCAAAAATTAATTCTAACGCACAGTTCTTCTTATAAAATAAAAAAGAGAGTTTTTTAAAATTCTCTTTTTTTGATATCTTCACATAAATAAATTTTCAAAATAAATATGAATAAAGGTAAGTTAATTCAAATATTTGGATCACCAGCATCTGGTAAATCTACAATGGCATCTGAATTGCACACTGAATTAAAAAAGAATGGTAAAAATTCTGTATTAGTAAGTGAAGTTTGTACAGATTTTATTGCAGAATATGGATTACCTGATGAGCCAATTGACCAGATGGTTATATTCTATAAGCAACTAAATAAAGAAAAGATGTTTTTAGATTCAAAAGATTATATCATATGTGATTCGAGTTCCATACTTAATTATTTCTATTTTAGAAAATTATTTCCAGAAAAGTTATCTAACAAGGATATAGCGACTATAAATCATCTACAAAAAGAAATTTTAAAGCACATCAATGAAATAGACCATGTATTTTATGTGCCACCAATTAAAAATATAGATACAAATGATGGCATTAGATATCAGCACAAAGAAGAAATAATTAAAATTGATAGGTGGATTAAATCTTACTTAGAATTGGAAAATATACCTCACATAGATTTAAGTGATGTTCCAATAGATAAGAGGAGCGATTTCATTATCAACAAGATAATAAAAAACCCATCAAAATGATGGGTTTTTTTATTTACTTACTCAAAAGTTTAATTAGGTCTTCTGTTATTCTTGATATCATTTTTCTGCCATCAACCTCAATCAATGGGATGTTTTTAACACAAGAGTATTTATCATTTCCGTCTACATCAATTGCTTCAATTAATTTAACAATTTTATTATTTTTAGAATATTTAGATATATAATACTCTTTCAAATCTCCCACAAACTTAGATAAATCAACTCCTTTTTTGTGATTATATTTAACCATTTGAAGTTCATTATCTTGTCTTTCAACCATTATATACCAAATAGATGATTTAGAAACCTTAACATTCTCTAAGAAATTATAACCTTTAGATGCTTGTAAACCTTTAGGTAGTTTTGCAACTTTACCATAGAATTTAACATCCTCATTTGATTTTTCAGTATCAGA
>Ga0214921_10007177_pt1 | contig 14942 bp, 14 predicted proteins | sample LL1505_MetaG_FD_177992 | JGI IMG/M metagenome (GOLD analysis project Ga0214921, IMG submission 177992) | Freshwater microbial communities from Lake Lanier, Atlanta, Georgia, United States - LL-1505 | ecosystem: Environmental > Aquatic > Freshwater > Lake | place: USA: Georgia | collected... | reverse complement strand
CCTTCCATTTATTTCTCCTTATTTCCTATTAGTGCTCGTCGGCAAGGGCGCCGGCGATGTATAGAGCTGCGAGCAGAGTAAAGATGTACGCCTGCAAGCATTGGACCATGAATTCAAAGAAGGTCAGCACAATGCCAATTGCGAAGGCAAATGGGCTGATCAACTTCAAACCAATAACACCTTGAAGTAGATGTTCTCCACCCAAGATAAACACGAGCAACAACAAGTGGCCCGCGAACATATTTGCAAAAAGACGAAGTGAAAGCGTAAGTGGGCGAACAACGAAGAATGTAAGGATCTCAAGTGGAGTAATCAAGATGTAAGCAGCCTTGGGAACGCCAGGCATAAACATGATTTCCTTGAAGTACTTAAATGCGCCTTGCTTTTTAACACCCACATAGTGGAAAACTAAATAAACTGTAATTGCCAATACATAAGGGAATGAAACTCGCGACATCGTTGGGAATTGAATAAAAGGGATAATTCCGAAAATGTTGTTTACAAGAATAAAAGTGAAGAGCGAAAACAGGTATGGAACAAAACGCAAAAAGTCATGCCCGATGACCTCTTTAGCTAAATTCTCACGAACAAATGAGTAGACAGATTCGCCAGCAAATTGGAACTTGCTAGGGATAATCGATGCTTTGCGTGAAGATAAAATGAAAAATGTTGAAATTAAAATTACTGAAAACAAAACTAGGAAAATTGGCTTAGTTGTGTATGGGTTGTCGCCGAAAATTGGAGGAAGTTCGAAGTCATTGCTGCTAGGTGGGACGAAACCCTCACCCTCAGCGGCAGAACGCAATTGAACGCGCACGCATACTCCTCAAAATTGATAGGGCGGGAAGACGGGGCAACTCTATGGGAGATGGGTTATTTATGAGAAATCGAAATGGGCTCAGGGGCTGTGATGTTGAGCGTGACTGTAGGGGTTATTCTCGACCGAATCTCAGCCAGATTAGATAGATGGCCCCGCTGATTCCTACCAGCAAGCCGGTCAAGGTGAAGTACCCAGTGTTGAGCCACTTATCAAGGGCAATTCCGACACCTCCCCAGAAGATCAACCCAGATAGGAGATAGCCAAAGATGGACCACATTGCGTTTTCTTCACGGTTAGCCATGGGAACTCCTTGCCTCGGGGTGGTAAATCTACTGCTGCTTGTTGGACTCGGGAAGGGGCAAATGTAGGCGAAGTTTCATGTAACTGGCAATTTCGCCCCACAGCCAAGCGATAGTTAGCGCAACGGCGGTAATCCCAAAAGCTGTGCGGTTGATGGTTTCTCGCTCTGTGAATTTGGAGATCGCCCACAGAAGTAAACCCAAACCAAACAACTTGGCAAAGTAGGAAAAGAGCGCCATGGCCATTGTAGAAATAGGATCTAAGTTTCGGGTCAATCGAGACACCGCAATATGAATGACAAAGAAAATCACTACAACGAACTGTGCAAGTAGAGCTCCCCAAAAACCGCTGAGTCCCTGAATCAATGCAGAGATAGCGATCGCCACCAAGCCAACGATGAGTGTTGGAAAAAATGCTCCGCGAAGCAAAAGCGATTCGTTGCTTTTTTCACTCATGCATCTACCTTCTTCTTACTTTTCATAACAGCAAAGCTCATTGCAACTAAAACAACCACTGTAATCAAGGCCACCCACCACGGCGCAAAGGCAAGAACAGTGACAGGAAAGGCAATCGTTGCAGTCCATAGATACAAAATGACTGCAGTCTTGTTTGTTGAGTTACCAGCGCTGAGTAAACGATGATGAAGATGTTGGTTGTCAGGTGCAAACGGAGAACGTCCAGCCTTTAAGCGTCGACCAACTGCCAACAGTAAATCCAAAAATGGGATTGCAAGCAATGCAAATGGAAGCAATAACGGAAGCAATGTAGGTCCAAGAGATTCGGCAGAAATAGCATTGGGATCTACTTGGCCAGTCAAAGTAATCGCTGCAGCTGAAAGCAGCAGGCCTAACAACATCGATCCACTATCGCCCATAAAAATCTTGGCAGGATTGATGTTGTGAGGCAAGAAACCAAAGCAAATACCCACTAAAACCGCGGTTGTGAGCGATGGCGCACCTGCACGGCTAAAGCCGTAATCAACCGCAAGTAAATAAGCAAAAGCAAAGAATGCAATGCCTGAAATAGCCACAATCCCTGCAGCCAATCCATCCATTCCATCAATGAAGTTAACGGCGTTGATTACCACTAGCACAATCAAAACAGTTACCAGTTGACCAATACTTGGTGGCAAAGTTATGACGCCATTGATCGGTAGCCACAAAATTTGAATTCCGTAAATCAGTAAAATTCCAGCAACAAAAACTTGTCCGGCAAGCTTTGTCAGCGCATCTAATTGGAAACGATCATCTGCCATTCCCAATAGAACAATTGCAGTTGACGCTAGAAAAATACCCTGAGTTTCATGTCCAAAGGATTTTCCAACAAGTGGAAGATGATTAACAATTGCAAAGGTAAGCGCCATCGATGCCCACATCGCAACACCACCCCAGCGCGCAGTTGGCAAGGTGTGAATATCGCGATCTCGAATCGAAGCGACCGCCCCAAAGCGAATCGCTTGGCTACGAACTATCGGAGTAATTAAGTAACACAACGCTGCCGAAATCAGCAGGGTGATTAAGTACTCGCGCATTGACGGGAATTACGCCTGGTAGATAGGAAAACGGGCAGTTAGTGCATGAACTTCAGATTTAATTGCAGCATGTGTCGACACATCTTCAGTTTTAATTGCGCGGGAAATCAATGACGCGATCTGCTTCATCTCTTCAACACCCATTCCCTGGGTTGTTGTTGCAGGTGAGCCAACACGAATACCGCTAGTGATTCCTGGCTTTTCTGGATCATAAGGAATTGAATTCTTATTCATAACAATTCCTGCAGCTCCGCAACGCTCATCTGCAACCTTGCCGGTAACGCCCGTGCTTCGAATATCCATTAACGCTAGGTGAGTTTCAGTGCCGCCAGAAACTGCGCGCATACCCTCGGCCTCAAGAGCTGCTGCAAGTGCTTTTGCGTTGACAATGACATCAGCTGCATATTTTTGGTAGCCAGGCGTTGCACATTCAGCCAAAGCGATCGCTTTGCCAGCAACTGCAGACATAATCGGTCCGCCTTGCATTCCCGGAAAAACCGCCTTATCAATTGCTGCAGCATGTTGTGCTTTCGCCAAAATCATTCCGCCACGTGGTCCACGCAAAACTTTGTGTGTTGTGAATGAAACAACATCTGCATAAGGAACAGGTGATGGAATCGCCTTTCCAGCAACAAGACCAATGAAGTGCGCAGCATCTACCCACATAATTGCGCCGACTTCATCGCAAATTTCGCGGATCTTTGCAAAATCTACAAGTGATGGATACGCAGTTGCGCCTGAACAAATCATCTTTGGCTTTGTGCGTATCGCTTGCTCGCGTAGTTGGTCGTAATCAATCAACTCGTTATCTTGGCGAACTCCATAGGACTCGATGTTGAACCACTTGCCTGAAAAGTTAACTGGCGAACCATGAGTTAAGTGGCCACCATGTGCCAAGTCCATTGCAAGAACCGTGTCTCCTGGCTTTGTAAATGCTTGATACACCGCAACGTTTGCTGATGCACCAGAATGTGGCTGAACATTTGCATGCTCAGCACCAAATAATGTTTTTGCGCGATCGATCGCTAGGTATTCAGCCTTATCAACTTCTTCGCAGCCACCGTAATAGCGCTTGCCTGGATAACCTTCGGCATATTTATTTGAGAGCGTCGAACCCAGGGCTGCTAGAACTGCACGTGAAGTGAAGTTTTCAGATGCGATTAACTGCAGGTTGGTCTGTTGACGCTTAAGTTCAGATAAAAGAACCGCGGCAATCTCGGGATCCTGCGAAGTTAAAAGGTTGAAATCTGGGCCATAGAAGGTTTCGGACATGGCTAAACCCTATACGGCAAGTAGATCAAATGCCCGTTGCGTCAGTTGCCAGTTGCTCCGGGCACGATGGCTTGGATCTCTGCAAGTGAGATTGCCCCCTCGCGCAGGTACCGCACACCGGTTTCATCAGCCTCGATGACGGTGGAAATTGGCCCCTTGCGAAGATTTCCATTATCAAACTTCAGGGCCACATCTGATTCAAGAACCCACACATCGCTGAGAGATTTTGGTGCAGCCATTCCCTTGCGTGCTGCACTTGCAACAGCAAGTGGTCCTGTTTGTGTAACTAAAGCTTTCGCAAACTTTGCTTTTGGAATTCGTACGCTGACGCGATCTAGTTGATTGTTATCTCCAAGATCCCAGCTAAGACCAAGTTGTGGACGAAGATTGAGTGACAACATTCCGGGCCAAAACTTTTTCATCAAAGCTTTAATTTCAGGAGTTGTCTCACGAATAATTCCATCAGTTGTCTTAACGCTTCCAACAATTACTTGAGCTGCGGTAAACAATGGATCTCCGCGCAATACATGCATTGCACGAACCGCATCTTGTTTGAAAGCATCACATACATACGCGTAGCTGTGTTCCATTGGGATAACGATGATGAAACCATCGGCGATAGCTTTAGCAGCCTTGTTAACGTGACGAGAAAGTTCGCCTTTCTTTAAATCAATTTCCTTAGCCATGGCTACCTCCTCACCGCACTAGTCCAACGTGGTCTTCCTACTAGGTCATCATGCAGGGCAACCTCTGAAAAATCTACTGACAACGCAGCTGCAATCGCAGCGCCCTGTTCTTCAGTATGTTCAATTACTAGAACTCCCCCAGATTTTAATAGGCGAGCCGCTGCCGCAATAAATTGTTGCGGAATCTCCATCCCAGTAGGGCCGCCAAACAAAGCAATGTGAGGTTCAAACCCTGCAACATCTCGGGGCAACTCTTGTGAATTAGGAACATACGGAGGGTTAGCAATAACAACATCGCATTTAATGCCAGGCAAAACATCTGCCACATCGCCTTCTACAACTCGTACATTTTCTGCGATTACTGAGACGTTTTTCTTCAGCCAGACCAAGGCTTCGGGGCTTTTTTCTACGGCAATAACTCGAGTAGTTGGTGCCTCGGTTGCAATTGCCAGTGACAGCGCACCTGAACCGGCACCTAGGTCGATCACGCTTACTGGTGCCGGAAGATTTTCGATATGTTGCAACACCGCTTCGACCAATAATTCCGATTCTGGACGCGGCACCAAAACGCCTGGGCCAACCTCAATGTTTAAGTATCTAAACCCAGCCACACCCGTTAAGTACTGCAATGGTTCAAAGTTAAGTCGACGATCTAATAAATCGTAAAACTGTTCTTCTAGAACATCCTTGTCTTGAAATGCAAGCAAGGTTGATTCAACCAAAACTGGGTTGTGAAGATCCATGCGCGAAAGTCCTAGGACATGAGCTAGCAGATGTTCTGCATCAACTTCGGAAATACCAGATTCAGCTAACTGCGATTTCGCATCGCGCAGAATCTCTTTAATGAGCATTTTAGTTTGCGTTAGCCAAACGTGCTGCTTTATCAGCATCTAGCAAAGTTTGAATCATGTCATCCAAATCGCCATTTAAAACCGCATCCAAGTTGTTTGCCTTGTAGTTAACGCGGTGATCGCTGATTCGGTTTTCAGGAAAGTTGTATGTGCGGATTCGCTCTGAACGATCCACTGTTCGAACCTGGCTCTTACGCTCTGCAGATGCAATAGCTTCAGCCTTTTCCTGAGCATCAGCAAGTAAACGTGCACGCAAGATGCGAAGGGCGGATTCTTTGTTCTGCAACTGGCTCTTCTCGTTCTGACAAGAAACAACGATTCCGGTTGGCACGTGGGTTAAACGCACTGCCGAGTCAGTTGTATTAACTGATTGTCCGCCCGGACCTGATGAGCGGTACACATCTACGCGTACATCATTCATATTCAGCTCGACATCGACTTCTTCAGCTTCAGGAAGGATCAAGACGCCAGCTGCAGATGTATGAATTCGCCCCTGGCTTTCAGTTTCTGGAACACGTTGTACGCGGTGAACTCCACCTTCAAACTTCAAGCGCGCATATGGTGATTCACCTGGTGCAGCTGTTCCCTTTGATTTAACCGCTACCGAAATATCTTTGTATCCACCCATTTCACTTTCGGTGGCATCAATAATTTCAACTTTCCAGTTGTGCTTTTCTGCATAGCGCATGTACATGCGCAAAAGATCGCCAGCAAACAAGGCAGATTCGTCTCCGCCTGCTCCTGCTTTAACTTCCAAAATTACATCGCGATCATCATTAGGATCACGTGGCAGTAACAGCTCTTCAAGCTTTTCAGCTGCTGCATCGCGTGCTGCTTCTAGTGCTGGAATTTCAGCCGCAAAATCTGGATCAACATCTGCAAGTTCAGCTGCAGCCAACAAATCATCTTCAGATGATTTCCACGCCTTGAACCCTGCAACAACTGGACCTAACTGCGCGTAACGACGTCCAAGCTTTCGAGCATTGGCTTGATCTTCGTGAATAGAAGGATCAGCCATTTTTTCTTCTAGTTCTGCATACTCACGCACCATTTCATGTGCTGATGCAAAGCGATCATTGCTCATCGACTGCTCCTTTCTATTACGACGCTACGTTAGATTTAAACCTTGGGAAATAAAAAAACCGCGACCGCAACCGTTAAGGCTGCAGTGCGGTCTATTTAGAAAGCTAGTTGGCAGTCGCGTCGTCCTGCTTTTTAGCGTTTTTACCGAAGCGCTCTTCGAACTTAGCCACGCGACCACCAGTATCAAGGATGCGCTGCTTACCTGTGTAGAACGGGTGGCAGACTGAGCAAACTTCAACGTAGATAGATCCGCTAGCAACTGTTGAACGAGTTACAAACTTCTCGCCGCAACCACAAGTTACTTGGGTGTCTTTGTACTCTGGGTGGATATCTGGCTTCATGGTTATTCCTTTTTTCGTGTTTGGGTCCTGCTCCTATTAATAGGTATCAGGTGAACCAAACGGGCGGTTAACAGACCCCAAGGGTAGGCGATAAGCCCACAATTGAGAAATTTACGCTTACTTTGAGTCGTCTGGACCCGAAGTTGTCTTCTGAATCTGCATTAAGAACTCGACGTTGGACTTTGTGCCCTTCATCTTCTCGAGCAACAATTCCAAAGCGGCTTGTGGCTCTAGTGCGTGCAATACGCGACGTAGCTTCCACACAATGTTGAGCTCTTCTGAACCCATAAGGATTTCTTCCTTACGTGTGCCTGAAGCAACAACGTTAACCGCAGGGAAGATGCGCTTATCAGCCATACGGCGATCAAGGATTAATTCCATGTTTCCAGTTCCCTTGAACTCTTCAAAGATAACTTCATCCATACGAGAACCTGTATCAACGAGCGCAGTTGCAAGAATCGTTAGTGAACCGCCATCTTCAATATTACGAGCAGCTCCGAAGAACTTCTTTGGTGGATATAGCGCGGCAGAATCAACACCACCAGAAAGGATGCGGCCTGATGCAGGTGCTGCGATGTTATATGCGCGACCTAGACGAGTAATTGAGTCAAGAAGAACAACTACATCGTGACCTAGTTCAACTAGACGCTTTGCGCGCTCGATAGCAAGTTCAGCAATTGTTGTGTGGTCATCAGCTGGGCGATCAAAAGTTGAAGCAATAACTTCACCCTTAACGCTGCGCTGCATATCCGTAACTTCTTCTGGACGCTCATCAACTAGAACGACCATCAAGTGACACTCTGGGTTGTTAGTTGTGATTGCGTTAGCAATTGATTGCAGAACCATTGTCTTACCAGCCTTAGGTGGCGAAACGATAAGACCACGTTGACCCTTACCAATTGGTGCAATCAAATCGATAACACGAGTTGTAAGGACATTTGGCTCTGTCTCAAGGCGCAAACGCTCCTGAGGATAAAGTGGAGTTAACTTTCCGAATTCAACACGATTACGTGCTTCTTCCGGAGTCATTCCGTTAACGGTTTCAAGGGTGATCAAAGCGTTGAATTTTTGCTTTGTTTCACCTTCACGAGGTTGACGTACCTGGCCTGTAACAACATCTCCCTTGCGCAGACCGTTTTTGCGAACCTGTTGCAATGAAACATAAACATCGTTAGGACCTGGCAGGTATCCACCTGTTCGGATGAATGCATAGCTTTCGAGAATATCGAGCAAGCCACCTACTGGAACTAGAACATCATCTTCGCCAATTACCGGCTCACGCTCTTCGCGAGGTGCGCGGTCACGGTTTCGATCGCGATTACGGTCACGTCCACGTCCACGGTCGTTGCGATCAAAGCGGCCACCGCGGTCGTTGTTTCCGCGGTCGTTGTTTGAGCGATCGTTATTGCTTGAGGGCGCTGAATCATCATCGCTGTCATCATCTGAATCTTGTGTGTTGTTCGAAGGCTTTGATTCCTTCTTGCGATTGTTGCGCGCTTCGCGACGTGCTTCGCGTTCAGCCTTTGCAGCTTCGCGGTTCTTCGCCTGTAAATCAGCGATCGCCTCTACTAGTGCGTCCTTCTTCATCTTTGCTGCGCCATCAACGCCAAGTTGTGTAGCTACTGTCTTCAACTTTGGAAGGGTCATTGCAGCAAGCTCTGGACTGTTTGAGCGGACTGGTTCAATTTCTGTTGTCATGTATATCTTTTCGCTATTGGTTCTGGGTCTTAACTGATTGTTTGAGACCCTAAAGAACCTGGATTTTTGTTTTTATAGATTCACCTGATGTGTTACTGGCTACTAGATGAGCCGTTCAGATGAGTAAAGGTTAGCAGGATTAGGTGGAAAATCGCAAAATTAGGCTGTGACTACCGCAACTCCTGTGCGTGAAACGCCCAATGGGATCATCTGGAACTTCTCGCCTGCGGCACGCTCTAACTCTGCAGCTTCAGCATCTCCACCTGTATGAAGAACTAAAACTGTTGGGCCTGCGCCCGAGATAAATGCTGCAACACCAGCTTTACGTAGCTTGGTCATCAACGCAAAGCTTTGTGGCATCGCATCGCTGCGATAGCTCTGATGCAAGTAATCCTCGGTCGCAGCCAGCAATAGATCTGGGCGATGTTGCAAAGCTTGAACCAAGACCGCTGTGTTAATTGAGTTTCGAACCGCATCGTGATGTGGAATTGATTCAGGAAGCATCTTGCGTGCTTTAGATGTTGAAAGCTCTGTTGCTGGAACAAAAGCAAGTGCCGAAATTCGAGGATCAACTTCGATGTTTAATGATTGCGCAATTACTTTCCCGCGTTGACTTTCTTGCCACGCAACATTTGCACTGCCATAAATGGCTGCTGAAACATTGTCAGGATGGCCTTCCATCTCATTAGCAATATTCAACATATCTTCATGTGACATGCGCTCATTGCCACCAAGAACTAGTGCACGCGCAAGAGCTAAACCACCAACAATTGCGGCAGCCGATGAACCTAGGCCACGGCCATGAGGAATTACATTGAGTTGACGCAATGCGATTCCGCGCGGACGACCACCTAAGAAATCAAAACCTTTGTACATGGCCTTGATTACTAAATTCTTATCTGTTGTTGGGACTGCATCTGCACCTTCTCCGGTGACATCAATATCAACGCCAGGTTCATCCATAACTTGTGCCATGTAACGATCATGCATGTTTAGCGCTAAACCAAGGCAATCAAATCCTGGTCCTAAGTTCGCACTTGTTGCAGGAACTTGCACCTGCATCGGTTGCGCTTTAAAGGTTGGTTTCATTTTAAGCAAGACCTAAAGCTTTAGCTGCGATCTTTGCATTGACAGGAACAACCACAGGCTTCTTTGCCGCCTCTAGTGCGTAAGGAATGTCTTTTAATCCATGTCCTGTCACTGTAATAACAATTGTCTTGTCCTTAGGCAGCTTGCCCGCCTTCTTGTACTTGATTAAACCTGCAAGACCAGCCGCAGATGATGGCTCGACGAAGATTCCTTCTTTAGCTGCAATTAAGCGGTATGCGGCCAAGATTTCGCGATCTGTTACTGAATCAATGACTCCACCAGACATATCGCGAGCTTCTACCGCCTGCTGCCACGATGCTGGATTTCCAATACGAATCGCTGTTGCAATTGTCTCTGGGTTCTTAACAACTTTGCCCTTAACGATTGGTGCAGCCCCTGCTGCTTGGAATCCGTACATCATCGGTAGCTTTGTTGTAAGCCCATCCTTGTTGTACTCCTTGTAGCCCTTCCAGTATGCGGTGATGTTTCCGGCGTTACCAACTGGAAGCGCGTGAATATCTGGCGCATCGCCAAGCATGTCTACAACTTCAAAACTTGCAGTCTTTTGTCCTTCAATACGAAATGGGTTTACTGAGTTAACAAGAGCAACTGGATAATTTTCAGAAAGTTCGCGTGCAAGAGTTAAGCAATCATCAAAGTTTCCATTAACTTGCAAAATTGTTGAATCATGAATAACTGCTTGGGCAAGTTTTCCCATTGCGATCTTGCCCTTAGGAATAAGAACCGCTGGGCGCATTCCAGCTTTAACTGCATAGGCAGCAGCTGATGCTGACGTATTTCCAGTTGATGCGCAGATAACAGCCTTTGCACCATCTTCGGCCGCCTTTGAAATCGCCATTGTCATTCCGCGATCTTTAAAGGAACCTGTTGGATTTAAACCTTCGTACTTAATCCAAACATTGTTTCCCAAAAGTTCAGAAAGATTGCATGCATAAATAAGTGGTGTGCCACCCTCGCGCAGCGAAACAATCGGTGTCTTATCGCTGACCGGCAGACGATGACGGTATTCCTCGATAACTCCGCGCCACTGATGTGCACCACTATTTTTCTTTGTGAACAGACCCATTAGGCAGGTGCTCCTTCAACGCGAATAACGCTCTCAACTTTGCTGACAATATCCATCTTCTTTAACTCTTCAACGCAAGCATCTAAAGCATCCTCTGATGCGGCGTGAGTAACAACGATCAATTCTGCATCTTCACCCAAACCGGCTTGGCGAACAGTTTGAATAGAAACATTTTCGCTAGCAAAAGTTTGTGCGATCGATGCCAAAACACCTGATTTATCAGCAACATGGAGGCGTACAAAGAACTGTGATTTGACTGCGCCAATTGGAGCAATATCAAGGTCAGCGTAATCAGATTCGCCATATCCAACAGTTGAATATGCAGCATGGCGAGCAACGGCAACTAGGTCACCAAGAATTGCTGATGCAGTTGGTGCACCACCTGCGCCACGACCATAGAACATCAACTGGCCAGCAGCTTCAGATTCAACATAAATCGCGTTGAAAGCGTTACGAACAGTTGCCAAAGGGTGCGACAAAGGCAAGATAACGGGGTGTACTCGAACAGAAATTTCATCTTTAACTGTTAGCTCAGCGATCGCAAGCAACTTAATCACACTGTTCATAGATTTAGCTGCTGCAACATCATCTGATGAGATCTTAGAAATACCTTCGCAATAAACCTCATCGATAACCACAGTGCTGTGGAAAGCCAAGCTAGCTAACAGTGCAGCTTTTGCAGCAGCATCATGTCCTTCGATATCTGCGGTCGGATCACTTTCGGCATAGCCAAGAGCTTGTGCTTCCTTTAGAACTTCACCAAAAGCGCGACCTTCTTCATGCATCTTTGTAAGAATATAATTTGTAGTTCCGTTAACAATTCCCATTACGCGAGTGATTTGATCGCCGGCTAATGATTCGCGCATCGAACGAATAATCGGAATTGCACCAGCAACTGCTGCTTCGTAATACAGATCTACTTTGGCCGCATCTGCCGCGTTAAAGAGTTCATGTCCATGAGTTGCAAGCAGCGCTTTATTGGCGGTGATGACAGATTTACCGTTCTTAATTGCTTCAAGAATCAAAGATTTTGCAGGCTCGATGCCACCCATAACTTCAATGACAATGTTGATGCTTGGATCAGAGACAATTGATTGAAGATCTGTTGTGATTAACGCCGGATCTATACCTTCACGTGCACCGGCTGTACGAACGCCAATTTTAGAAAGTTTAAGCACCGCACCTGAACGCTCTGATAGCTCTTGCTCATCATCTTGAAGCAGGCGAGCAACCTGGCTGCCCACGACACCGCAGCCGAGCATGCCAATAGAGAGTTGTTTCGAGCCCGAGTTCATGAGCCTATTCTTTCACAGATGCTTTGATCGGCGTTAAATATCGAGCATCCGAAGATCATCTTCGGTCTCGCGGCGCACAATTACTCGAGCTTTTCCAGCTTTTACTGCAACTACTGGTGGACGAGGAACATGGTTGTAGTTACTTGCCATGCTGCGTCCATATGCACCCGTTGCAGGCACAGCTAATAAATCACCCGGAATGATGTCATCAGGTAAATCAATTTCGCGAATAACAATATCGCCGGTTTCGCAATGCTTGCCGACAAGACGACTTGAAACATTTTTTGCACTGCTGGTGCGGTTGGCTAAAACTGTTGTGTATTCAGCGCCATATAGTGAAGGGCGAATGTTGTCGCTCATTCCACCGTCTACTGAAACATAACGACGATGCGCACCATTTTCTAAAGTCACATCTTTAACTGTTCCAACTTCATACAAAGTAAACATAGTTGGGCCGACAATTGCGCGGCCTGGTTCAATTGAAATTGTTGGAACTTTTAAACCATGTGTTTGGCAGTTGCTATGAACCGCAGCAGACAAAGCTTTCATTGCATCTGCTGGAACAACCGCAACATCTCCTGGCAAATACGCAATTCCGTAGCCCCCACCAAGATCTAGTTCAGGTAGTTCGGTCTTGAACTCATCGCGATACTTTGCAAGCAGGCTAATTAAACGCGCTGCAGATAGTTCAAATGATTCGTATCCAAAAATTTGTGAACCGATGTGTGCATGAAAGCCTCGAAGTTCAAGTGATGAATGTGATCGAACCGCAGCGATCGCATCCCAAGCAGCACCAGAAGCAATTGAAAAGCCAAACTTCACATCTTCATGTGCGGTGGCAATCGACTCGTGTGTGTGGGCTTCAATTCCGGGGGTTAAGCGCAAAAGAACCCGTTGTACTTTGTTGGCCTTTGCCGCAGCGGTAGCCACTCTTTCGATTTCATACAGTGAATCAAGAACAATTGTTCCGACACCGCTTGCAACCGCTTTTTCAATCTCCGCTACCGATTTATTGTTTCCATGTAATTCGATTTTTGCTGGATCAATTCCGCCGGCAAGTGCCACGGTTAATTCACCGCCCGTGCACACATCAATTCCGATTCCAATATCTTTAATCCAGCGAGCGACTTCGGTACAAATAAAGGCTTTAGCTGCGTAATACACCGTGCCCGCGTTGTCTCCGAAAGAGTCCTTAAGCGCGGTATTCCAAGCGGTAGCTCGTGAATAAAAATCAGCTTGATCAATAAAAAATGTCGGAGTTCCAAAATCTTTTGCTAACTCTTTTGCAGTTATGCCCGCAATTGAAAGTTCAGCACCAGTTTTTACAGAAGAGGACCACATGGTTTACATCCTCTCCGGTGCGCTAACACCCAATAAATCAAGACCGTTACTGATGACCTGCTTTGTTGCAGTACACAGTAATAGACGCGCAGTGTGCAGCGCAGTTAATTGTTCATCCCCCATCGGCAAAACGCGACAGTCGTTATAGAAGCCGTGATATGTCCCCGCTAACTCTTCGAGGTAACGCGCAATTCTGTGGGGTTCGCGGAATTCTGCCGCACTTGCCACAACGCGTGGGAATTCGGCCAATGCGCCCAGTAACTCATTCTCGCGATCATGTGAAAGTTGTGCTGGGTCGAAGTCCTTAAGTTCTAGCGATGCACCGAGCTCTTGCGCATTACGCAAAACCGCAGCAATACGTGCGTGTGCATACTGAACGTAGTAGACCGGATTTTCGTTGGTGTTTCGCTTCAGAACATCTAGATCCATCACCATAGGTGTATCCACTGGGTAGCGAATCAACGTGTAACGCGCAGCATCTACGCCGACTTTTTCAACTAACTCTTCAAGAGTAATGATTGTTCCGGCACGCTTTGACAGCTTTACCTCTTCGCCGCCTTCCATAATCTTTACTAGCTGGCCAATCAATACGTGGATGTTGTATTCAGGATTGTCTCCAGCACACGCTGCAGTTGCCTTTAAACGACCGATGTATCCGTGGTGATCAGCGCCCAACATATAAATACAAATATCAAAACCACGTTCACGTTTGTTGATGTAATAGGCGGTATCTGAGGAGAAATAAGTAAGGGAACCATCACTCTTTGTCATCACACGATCTTTGTCATCGCCAAAATCAGTTGTTCGCAGCCATACCGCGCCATCTACCTCGAAAACATGGCCCTGTGCACGCAATTTTTCCATGCCATGTTCTACTGCCCCTTGGTCATGTAAAGAACGTTCTGAAAACCACACATCAAAATGGGTATTGAAAGTATCCAAAACACGTTGTTGATCCTTGAGCTGTAATTGATATGCAGCTTCTCTAAAAGCAACAAAACGCTCTTCGGCGGGTAGATCTTTAATTCCAGAATTTTGTGCAACAACAGCTGCAGCCAAATCTTTTATGTACTCGCCTTGATAACCGTTTTCAGGAACTGGGTTTCCAAGTGCAACCGCTTCAACAGATTGGCCAAAGTAATCCATCTGATTTCCGCGATCATTGATATAAAACTCACGAGTTACTTGCGCACCTGCTGCAGTTAAGACGCGGCCAAGTGCATCACCCACCGCTGCCCATCGTGTGTGACCAAGGTGCAGAGGTCCAGTTGGGTTGGCACTAATGAATTCAAGGTTGATCTTTACGCCAGCGAGCGCAATTCCTTTTCCGAAATCCTTGGTTGACTTCAGAATCGTTTCAACCAATGCGGCTTGGCTGGCGCGATTCAAAGTAATGTTGATAAATCCGGGACCTGCGATATCAACCTTAGAAATTCCAGCAACACCATTTAATAATTGGTCTGCGATGATCTGTGCAACTTCGCGGGGATTCATCCCTGCAGGCTTTGCCAACTGCAATGCAATAGAAGATGCATAGTCCCCGTGGGT
>Ga0214921_10007174_pt1 | contig 14945 bp, 12 predicted proteins | sample LL1505_MetaG_FD_177992 | JGI IMG/M metagenome (GOLD analysis project Ga0214921, IMG submission 177992) | Freshwater microbial communities from Lake Lanier, Atlanta, Georgia, United States - LL-1505 | ecosystem: Environmental > Aquatic > Freshwater > Lake | place: USA: Georgia | collected... | reverse complement strand
CAAAGGTCTTTAGTGGTAAACGTAAAACCTATAGCCAGGAGATCTACTTCCTAAAACGTGAAGTGATTGAGTATCGCCATGCGATTGAGCCACTACTGCAACCATTACAAAAATTGACCTCTGAGAGCTTTACCAATTTACCTGAGCAAATCAGACCATTTTTTCGCGACACATTTGATCATCTGCAACATGCATGTGAACATGCATCTGGCATGGATTCCTTACTAACAACTGTTTTGCAAGCAGATCTTGCCCATGTGCAGGTGCGACAAAATGAGGATGTTAGAAGAATCTCGGCCTGGGTGGCATTAGCCGCAGGTCCAACCATGATCGCCGGAATCTATGGCATGAACTTTGAAAATATGCCAGAGTTAACAAGCCGATTTGGTTACTTTGCAATCCTAGGCGTGATGGCAGCACTAACAACTTTCTTAGTCTATAAATTCAAAAAAGCCCACTGGTTATAGGTAATTACCGCTGGCTGATAGGGTCAGCCAGTAATAAAACGCCGGGTTGTTAGCTCAGTTGGTAGAGCAGGTGACTCTTAATCACCGGGTCGGGGGTTCGAGTCCCTCACAACCCACTTCATTATATATTGTCTGATAACTATTTAAAAGATATCCGCTCTCATCTGCAATCTGTGTGTTTATTGCAGTTCTATCGAATCCAAGGGATCGTTTTTATGCAACCAAGCAATGTCGCCAAGAAGTTACTTGGGAAATTTGGCATCCAAATTTCTAGAATAGGGCTAGAGAGTGCTGAAGACTTAATAGTGAGAATTCAAAATAGCTTATTCAATCAATCTAAAGGGGTGTTGCACATTGGCGCTCACTTCGGTCAAGAGAGGAATACATATAATTCTCTTAAAATACCTGTCATCTGGATTGAAGCAATTCCTGAGATTTTTACAATTCTCGAAACCAACATCTCGGGGCTTTATGAGCAAACAGCTCTATGCGCACTGCTGGGAGATATCGACGAATCTCCCACTAAATTCCATCTAGCTTCAAATCAACTGGCCTCATCCTCGCTTTTTGAATTCGGTTCTCAAAAAGGATTCAAAAGCCTGAATATGACAGGTGAGATAGAGTTGAAAATGCGTCGCTTAGATCAGCTTTGCAGCAAGAACGATTTACGAAACTATAACCACTGGGTAATTGATGTTCAGGGCGCCGAGATGAAAGTTTTGCAAGGAGCAGGTGAATTAATTGATCAGTGTGAATCACTTTTGATTGAAGTTAGTACTCGAGAAGTTTACGTCTCGGGAACAACCTGGCCTGAATTGCGATCCTACTTAGTGGACAAGGACTTATACCCATTGTGGGAACCGCTAGAAAACTCCCATGAAAACATAATTTTCATAAGGAAGGGTATGGATTAATTACTGAAGTAAAAAAATAAAGTTAAGTAGGAAAACGTACTACAATTTATAGTTTAAAAATAAAAAATAACGTGATTTCCCCAGCAATTTCATGATATCCCAGTCATACTACCTATGGTTGAGGTTCAAGAAAATACTAAGCAGCTAGAATACCTCTACCTGCTAAATCTAGGTACACATCCTGCGAAACAAACCAATCGTCAAATTCTGAAATCTCACTCCAAATCCGAACATAGCCATTTAGAGTCAAAAGATTGAATAGTTCAGTTCGTCTCTTTGTGAAGTTGTGTTCCACAGAAATGAATCCAAATTCGAATTGGGAAAAATCAAAATCTCTCAAAATCAAAAATTCACTACCTTCGGTATCAATTGAAATATAATCAATGTAACGAGGGGCATTATGCTCAATTAATAAATCCAGCAGTGAAATGGTTTCGACTTTATAACGAAGGCCATTTCGGATTTTTGATGCCCAATCGCCATTATCAGTGAATTCTTCCAAAGTACTTAGTTCTGCAGAATGTGATTGGTTCAAGACATCTTGCACTTCCATAAAATCCAACTGCTCCCCGGATCTATTTGTAACGCAACGAAAATCCAGAATACAATTTCTGTTCTCCTGTAATTTCGATTGCCAAAAGGTTGCCGGTTCTGCAAGTATTCCCGTCCAGCTAAATTCTTTTTCCAAAAGATAAGTGTTACTCAAATCCTTACCGTTGGTCGCTCCAAAATCGACAAAAAATCCAGAATTCTTAAAATTCGAAGTCACAAGTGCAACAAGATCCTGCCCAATTTGTGAATGTGACTTATCAACACACGCCGCTAATTGCTGAACCACAGTTTGAGGGACTAACGATGAGACTTTCAAAAATGGAGTTAGTCGGAGAAACAAACGCCATTTTGGCGTCCTTATAATAACCAGACCAAAAAATGATAGCACCCAGTTGACGCTTTTTTTCATTCGCGAAATATACAGCAAAAGCTAATTGTTAACGTGACTCGATCTCAGTCCAAAGGCTAGGTAAATCCATAATTGGCTATAATTCATTTCTCGCCTTACTAAATCGTTAACACTTTGAAGAAATCCAGCACTGTCGGGCGATTAATCCTCGTTAGATATTGAGGAGGATAAGCCATATTTTTACTCAAAATCTGCGAAACAGCAAGAGATATGGCATTTGAGTTCAAATCACAGAGATGCATGAGACCGTTGGATGACGCTGCGGCTGCTTTCCAGAGCTTGGATTCTCCAAGAATCACAGGTTTTCCATGTGCCAACGACTCAATAGCGATCGCGCTAGTACCTTGGTTCGTGTACGGAAGTACTACTACATCTGCCCGTTGCAATAACAATCTAAATTCATCATCTGATAGATAACGGTTAATATGTCTAATATTTGGATAATCAGAACTAGTAATTAATGTGCTGCATTCAACATCAGTTTTTCCGGCAAAAACAAGGACAATGTTTGCCGAAATTGATTTAGATGCAATTTGTATCGCATTAATTAAAAGCTTTGGATTCTTTCTAGCAGTTATAAATCCAGGCATAAGTATAACTCTTGCATTCGCAGGGATGTCAGAGAGAACGCTCAGATCATTCTTATCCTGCGTCGATCCAGGCAAATCTGGGGCAATCAATAGAGAATCATCAACCCATAAGGAAGGCATCAATCTGTGTGGTTGCAGGGGCACTCCTAAGATTCCAACTTTGAATCTTCTTATGTAATGAAAAAACAAAATTGCACACCATTTAATCAATAATATTACAACTTTTTGTAAGCTTTTTTGAGACAAATATGGTCTCATGAAGAGCAGTTTTGATTTTTTACTAAATAAAAGCAAAGGGAAAATCCAATTATCAGCATCCCAAAAAAGTATTTCTGATTTAGCATTCTGATTAGCCAATCTTCGCGCTACAGATAGAACAGTTGCCGGTTTTTTGCAATCATCTATATACTCAAAATCTATTGCTTGAAGCTCTCTAATCTGAGAAACACTCAAATCAAATTTAATTTTGGAAACCAGCACCAGCACTATCTTAGCTTCGCTCATTGAGAGTCGCTTAAATAGTGAAGTTAAATACTGAATCCTATGGCCGGTCAAATTAATGGCCCCTACAACAAACAGTGGCCGTGTTCCTGACTCTTCTTGAAGCAGACCATCTTGAGCGATAGATTTCACTGGTTTTCTTCTTTCTTAAATTAATCCTTAATCCAATTAATTTTACCGTTAGCATAATATAACACCTCAATTTACCTAAATAACTAATAGCCAATATTTTTCAGAGTGGATCATGCCTGCAGATAATTGTCGAGCCGCCAGGCATAACCAAGCCTCATTAGGCTTAGGTCTCCATTAACTATCCCGCTGCTTTGCAAGCCAGGCTGAAAATTCTGATGAAAGTACTCCGAAAAGTCGAAAGACTTGGTGAGTATGAATCAGTCAATCTGTATTAAATATCCGGCCAAAAACTCTCTACGTTTAAATGCTAAAATAAACTCTTAATACTCGCTTCAATAGAATTATCTGTTACAAACCCGATTGCCTTTTTGATCAATGTGACATCAGCGCATACTGATGCAGGATCGCCCGAACGGCGATCAGTTTCGATTGCAACTACACCGTTGAGTGCAGCGGCGTCGCAGACTAACTTGATTACCTCACGAATTGAGGTACCACGTCCAGTTCCTATATTCATTGCCGTCGGTAATGTTGTCGAATCCGCAGATGCAAGGTGTGCTCTGGCTACATCACGAACATCGACATAATCTCGAATACATGTTCCGTCTGGGGTTGAGTAATCAGTTCCAAAAATAACTGGTGGTTGTCCTACCTTAAGCATGTTAATAACAATAGGAACAAGGTTTTCAACCGAGTTATCCATTAATTCAGGTGCTGCCGTGCCTACAACGTTGAAGAACCGAAGCGATGTTCCTTGATTGCCTGGAATTGCTAAAAACTTATTCACTTCACCTTCCGCCGCAAGTTTTGAGGCACCGTAAGGCGATATTGGATTTTTAGGATCATCCTCTTTAATCGGATTTGAATACTCTGATGATCCATAGACTGCTGCTGTAGAAGAAAAAATAAAGTTGCAGATATTGTGTTTTTTTAGCAGCTCAAGCATCATTGATGTCGCATGGAAGTTGACCTCGAAGTACTCATCAGACTTCTCCATGGATTCGCCAACTGCTTTTAATGCTGCTGTGTGAATTACTCCATGTGGCTTATAAGTGGTTAGAACCTCTTCAAATTTAACTGTGTCGCGGATGTCAGCAACTATCAATGGGATCTCAGTTTTGTACTTTTCTCGTAAGTATTCGACCCGAGACTCTAAACCTCGGTGCATGGAGTCGTAGATGACAATCTTCTTGTTATTGGCTAAAAACAGATCGGCAATGTGTGAACCAATGTAGCCAGTACCGCCGGTAATCAGCCAGGTCTGTGTTGTCATAGTTGAATTATAGATACAATAAAGGTGAGCGTTAGCATTTAATATCAATGCTACGCCCTAATTTTCCTTCACACACATCCACAATCGTATTTCAGTATACCCACATATATTTTCAGAGACATAAATCTTACGTACCAGTAAAAAAAGTGACGGTTTTGCCTTTTTTGGGGTTACTAGCTCAGTTGGGAAAGCGGTTAATTATTCAGGCAACAGTTTTCGGACCGCTACTCCAGAGATATAACATGCATAGATTGTGGACTGCATTAGCGCCCAAGTGATTGCCCCCAAGCTCCCGTAAACAAAAGTTCCGAACGCGACACCAGGTAGGATCATTATTGAATAAGTGGAATTAACTTTCGCAACAAATTTTTCTGACCCCATGGAACTTAAAATACTAGAAGTCAGTATCAATACACCCAACGGTATCGACCCAATCACTCCAAAAAAAAGGATAGTACCGGAATCTTTGAATTCTTGTCCCAGAAACTTTTCTGAATATTCGAAAAGAAAAAAAGCAATCCCAACAGTAGATACGACGCTTAAAAGCATTAGTTTGGCATCATGAACGAGAGCAGTTTTTATTGATGTAACATTTCCACTGGCTGCTATTGGACGCAAGCGCATTGCTATCGAGGAAAATACAATTGTCAATGGATTCCTAAATCTCTGCGCAAGAAGAAAGTTTGAGGACTCCGCTATACTAGAAAACTTCGCCACTAATAGGCCATCCAAGCTGCTAATAACACTCGCGATGCTCATCACACCAAAATGTTTTGAAGAACCAAAAAGTGCTACCTGTTTAAACTGAAAGATCTCACCATCTTCAATCTTCTCTCGACTTAGGATTATGTCGAATAATATGCTTTGTAATATGAGCCCTACGATTATTGGCAGACAAAATGCCAGAGTCTTATCAAGGTTTAATACACTGATTGGAACTATCAAAAGCCAACAAGATCGATCAGCTAGCACCAATAAAACTGATTGACTTATCAAATTTCTCGCTAGTAAGAACTGTTGAAAATAATTAGACCTATTCCAGAGCAAAGGATATAGAAGTAAGAGAAGAGCGAATTGATATTCACGCAACGGCTCGATAAAAAGTATAGGGATAAATATGACAAAAGAAAGATTCAGTTTAGTTTTTGACCACATTATATTTCTAAAAGTTCCCATAGAGATTCTTTGAGATGCATATTCGCGTGAAGCCCAAGAACATGCACCAAAATCAACTAATGCAATCACAATATTTAAAACTAGGATACAGATCGAACAAAAACCAAAAACTCTAGCTCCTACATAATTTGCAGTTATTGTTATAGCCAAGAGACTCATTAGACCCGCACCTACTTGACCAAAAAAAATCAGTCTCGAGCCACTATTCCGCATAATTCTCCAATTAGTTTTGCTTTCATCATTGATCCTAACATTGAACTTGCAGAAAGACCTCTTTTATCACATATAAAAACAGAAAGAAATACAATAAGGTTTGTCTTGAATCGAGACTAGGTAACGAATCAATAGCAAGAAAATTTTCCTTATGGTTTTTATCGGCAATCGCTCGTAAACAGTCATACTGCTTGCCATAGTGCGATGAGAGACAGTTCTGTATCAGATATCCAAACCTTACAATGTTTGATTTTTATGGCTAAACTATTTATGTGCATGGTACAAGATTAGGGTGATTTGAACTTGCGTTCATTTTGTTGCGGAGGTTTGTGTTGAATTCAGTTTGGCAGTTTTCAATAATTCTAATTGCTCTTATTGTGGGAGTTAAAAAAAGAATAGTATCCTTAGAAGTAGCCACGTTGGTATCGATCTTTCTTGCAGTGCTGGCCGGATGCTCATGGATCACTATTACTGGTTACTATCAGACAAGCGCTGGTGGAATACCTCCAATGGAACTTGACCCGATTCAGGCGGAGACGGTTTCTTTATTATTCTTTAAGGCAACTTTATTTCTGTTTATAGGAAGTCTATTGTCTAATCTTAAATTATTTAACATAGCACCCCAACGATCTGCAAGTGATAATTCAAATATGAGAACAGAATTTCAATTTAGCAAAGCAGTATCATTATTATTAAGCACCATCTTATTGATTTTCATTATTATAAACTTTAGTAAACTCATAAGTAGAGATTCATATCTTTTCACCTCAGCGGGCTCAATAAATGGCGCAATTCGCTATCTGATACCGTTAATAGGAATTATTGCTGCTTGGATGACTATTAAGTACAAAAATAAACTGTTGCATTTTGGTAACTTCCTTACTTGCATTTTGATTGAATTCTCTGCTGCGAGCAGATCTCTTGGTATTCTGTTGATGATTATTTTTATATTTTGGGCAAGTAGCACGGTTTCTAAGTTTCATTTGTTTGCACGCGTTTCTATCGGTGTTTACCTGGGCGGTGTTGGAGTTTCTCAAGCACTATATTTGCGCTCGCAAGAACTTCACGGACTTTTGCCTCATTTTAAACAACTTGCTTTGAATAGCTTTTCAAGTAGTGCCTTTGGTAATGTGTTTGGAACTTTCCTTGTGATTATCCCCGTCACACTTCTGGGTCTACAAGTGCCTACTCCTAGTAACTATCTATTGACATCGATTAATCCCCTTCCAGGAAGATTGACCGATTGGTACGAAATCGTTGGTAATTTGCTTCTCAATCCTTGGACTCCAACTGGTTCTATTGCGCAACTACATAACCTAGGAGTAGTTCAAGAATTAACTGCATGGATAATTTTAGGCTTTGGCCTGGGTTTACTCGGTAAATTTTCTTCTAGACGAGACAGGGCCTTGATTGTTAGTCTCATTTCACTGGCACTGATTTTGAGCGCCTCTCTGCAATTCCTGCAATATTCGTTTAGGTCTGGGTTACGTTTTGTTTATGCAGATGTTTTGTTTTTATTTTTAGTAAATTTTTTTTATCGAAAGAAAAAACTTGTATAATTATAGAAAGAAACTAATAAAATGGATGGTTTCAGTCTTTCTTAATATTCATTGCTATTAGAGATTTTAAGGGAAATTAAATTAATTACTTCATCAGCAAACTTCTCGGGTGTGAATTGCAATATCTCCGGATTTTCAATGTATCCAACCCACTTCCGTGAACTAGTATCCAATGCTAACTTGAGTGACTTCTGATCTGTGGAGCAGACGAATACACCCTTCATATTCTTTACAAACTCTGCAACACCACATTTATCGGCTACGACGGCGTGCAGCCCTGAAGCGAGAGCTTCATTCACGACAAGCCCCCAAACCTCATTGGTACTGGCAAGGATTATGGTATTACTTGTGGCATACAGCTCGGCTATCTCTACTTGGTTCCTATGCCCTACAAATATTACTGAGTCTGAGATGTTGAGAGTTGCTACAAGGTTTTTAAGTTTATGGGCAAGTGGGCCATCACCTGCGATGGTAAGAGTATCGGCTTCATTTCTTATTGTTGCGAAAGAATAAATTATGTTTGCAACATTTTTGCGCTCGATCAGCTGACCGACATAAAGATAACGATGGCCCAGAGACTCTGGAATGCGATGATTATTTACAAAAGAATGAAACCAACCCACATCGACTGGGTTAAATAGGGTAATAATTTTTTCTGATTCAATACCCATGGCTTCTGTAGCCTTGGTTGAGCCATCTCCGAATGTAACAACATAATCGACTTTAGAGAAAAACCATGAGCGAATTCTAGGAACAATACCGTTCTTGAATCGTTGGGAGTCGCCAGTAGATTCATAAACTTGAATTACTGGAATGCGCCGTTTTTTTGCCAGTAATAAAATACGAATATAGAATGGAGTTTCCCATCCAGTAATGATTAACAAATCTACGTTCTTTAGTAATTTCTTGGCGCCTCGGATGCTTGGAATAAAATCATACTCTTTTACATTTATTGATTTTAATGAGAGGTACTCGTGCCTCCAAGTTTGCCCAGCGGGAACAGTCCAGTTACGCCAGTTTTTTTCTTTAAGCAAAAAGGCTACCTTAAGGTCAAAAATCTCAGCCAAGCGATTCCAAATCGGAAATCTATAATGCGCAGGCAAATTTGTAAGCCAGAGAATTTGCGGTTGGCGACTATTTGCCATAACGGAACGCCTCTTTATAGGTAACTAATAACTTATCAGCCACAGTGGAAATTCCAAATACTTGATTACAAAAATCTATAATTTCTTGTTTAGACTTGTTGGAAAAGTTGCTTTCATATTGCTTCTCAAAGGAGTGAAACAATCCGGTGAGATCCTCAGAACTGGCAACATAGTTGGGTTCGAATATTTTGAGAGTGTCTGCAAAGCCACAACTAGGCATTACTAATACAGGAGTACCAACTGCCAGAGCTTCCAAAATTACCATTGGGAAATTGTCATCCCTGCTTGGCAAAACAAGTAAATCTATTTCTCTTAATAATTTCTGTACATCTTCCGCTTGTAGAGCACCTTTATAATAAACATTCTCAGACAAATTTCTAATTTCTAACTCTCTTCTGACGAGTTCGAGTTCACCACCATCTGGACCGTAAATTTCGAACTTATTATCCGATCTTCTGAAAGCATCTGCGAGTTCAATAAACTTGGCAACGCCTTTTCTCTCATCAAGACGGGAGCAGAATGCAACACGCTTGTTCGCCAATATCGGCTTTACTTTAGGTAGTTCTACTGCGATGCCATTTGGCAACACCTTTACACGCGATTTTATGCCAAGCCGTTCTATAGCCTCAAGTTCAGTCTCTGTAAGCACGAGGATCGTCCTAGATTGATTGATTAGAGGCTTTGTAAGAATTAAATCTATAATGCGAGTACTAAAGCGTTGCTCAGAAATCATTCCGTGTGTTTGAGTGACGAATGGTTTCCTTTGCACAATTGATAAAAATGCAGCAAGAAAAGAAATTAAATCGCGAGCAAAATGAATATGAACTATGTCGGATTTCTTTATCAATTGATTTAGGGGCTTAGTCAATTTCCAACTCCAGAGTGAGCTAAAAGCCAATTTACGGGTAATTGGTTTCACAACTTCGTAGCTCTCAACTAGTCCAGGCTTAGCGCTCGGTTCTAAGCCCTCAAGTGCGCCAGAAAATATGTGCGTGTTATGCCTGCGCCTATTGAGTTCGGTACATAATTCTCGGGCTACACGAACTGGTCCACCGTATTCACCATTTCGACCATTGAGCGTTAAGACATGCAGGACTTCAAGATGGGGTTCTATCTCAGAGCCTGACATTGCCTATCCCCTCCAAAGTTTCTAAAGCCCGGTTCTCAGAACAATTAATTGCCCTAGTGTAGAAGTAGACTTGTTATATGCAAAGAAGCTTGAGAATGTTCTCTGGAGGTACGGGTTTTACGCTCCGTACAAAGTTTCTTATTGGGATTTGGTTTCCATTTCAGCATCTAATCTTTAAGTCATCACTCCTTCCTTCATCACTTAGGCCACTTTTGCTAAATATTTTTGGAGCTTCTGTAGGCCGCAGAGTATTTATTCGTCGTGGGGTAAAGGTTCATTTCCCTTGGAACCTAGAAATCGGAGATGATTGCTGGATAGGTGAAGAAGTGTGGTTTATTAATCACGAGAAGATCACTATTGGTTCAGATGTTTGTATTTCCCAGCGTGCAATCATCTGCTCAAGTGGACATGATTATCGAAGCTCTTCACTTGAATATTCACATAAACCTATTCGAATTAAGGACGGTGCTTGGGTGTGCCTAGATGCAAAAGTGCTTGCTGGAGTGAGTCTAGGTGAATGTTCTGTTGTTTCCGCAGGCGAGATAGTACGAAAGTCAATCCCTGATTATTCACTTTTGTTGGGTGGTGAGGTTAAACTCATAAATCCACCCAAATAAGTCAATGGTATTTTCGAAAATTGAATAAATATTTTGAACTTTTACAGGCAAAGATAAAAACTCTCTAAAAATCTATATTAATACAAGTTAAGGCATAATACATTCTATAAAGAAATCTGCAGCCTTTGCGCCATCAAAGTTTTCCCTAGCATATTGCGCACTTGATTTGCTCATTGAAATTTGCAGATTTTGGTTTGAGATTATTTCAATAACCGCTTCACCAAAATCTGCAATTGGTGCATCTGGTCGGACTACGATTCCAGCACTGTTTTCTAATAAGATTTTTGCGCTTGCATTCATCGGGTCAATTGAGGCAACAATTGGTTTACCAGCACTTAAGTAGCTCATGATTTTAGATGGCACAGAGAAATTGGAGGCGTCGGGCTCAAGTACGGCGAGCAAGACCGAGGCGTCGGCAAATAATTGGCCAAGCTCAGGTATTGTTAAAAAGTCCTTTAGTACGATGTTTTCTCGAATGTTGCTGGGTCTTTCAAGTAATTCTCTTCCTTGACCTTGGCTGACCACAACTACTACTCCACCAAGTTTCTTAAACTCTGTATTATCGGCAAGGTGAAGTAAAAGGTCGGGGCGGTGCTTCAGGCCAAGCGTTCCAGCATAGACGGCTAATTTTCTATTAATATTTGCAGATGAAGGTTGCTTTTTTGGAAATAGATTTAATGGGGTCCAATTGGGGTACATAGAAAATTTATTTAAATCTTGTTTCCAGCTACGATATATGGGCTCAAAGTTAGGTGAGATTGCTACAACAGATTGAGCTTCTCTCAGGATTTTCTTCTCTAAACTTATAAAATACTGTCTAATCGGCCACGCAAGAATACCGAATTTCTTAAAAACATTCCCAATCGCAATACTGTAAACATCTTGCCACCAAAAAAGATAAAGGCGATTATTACTCTTCATTTTTTTAGCTAAACGTGACATTGCAAAAAGCGGAACATTAGAAAAAATTGTATGGTCGGGATTGAACTCTTGAATTTTCAACCAGAATTCCTGTGCAATTGCCAACTCATGTTTTATACGTTCTAGTGGGTTGTAGCGATTAAAATCTTTTTTGATTGAAATATTTAGAAACTCTAGATCTATTGGGTCTGTCACGTCGCGTTCAACCGCACCACGTCCTGATACATAATCAGAGCAGTGCATGTGGCGAACATTGTGTCCAAGCTTGGCTAAGGAGCGAGCCAAATCTGCTTGAGGAATGTGCCCTGAATAATCCAGGACCACTATTCGCATTTAAACTAATACCCTCACTTGATCATTTATCCATGCGTATGTTTCTTTTAAACCCTCAGATAAAGTCCATTCAGGCTTCCACTTTAATTCTTTCTCAATTAATCGGTTATCGGAGTTTCTACCTCGAACACCAAGAGGCGCATCTAATTTATGCTTTCGTTCAACCTTTTTACTGGCAATCTTAGAAACATATTCAACTAGTTGATTGATTGTTACCATTTCTTCAGAGCCAATATTTACCGGACCTGCAAAATTTGATTCCATCAGTTTTCTAGTCGCATTTATACAATCTTCAATATAAAGGAATGAACGAGTCTGTAATCCATCACCCCAAACTTCAATTACACCGCCCTCGGTGTCAAGCTTTGCGATCTTTCTACATATTGCAGCAGGTGCTTTTTCTCGACCACCATCCCATGTACCTAGTGGGCCATAGATATTGTGATACCTGGCAACTGCGACTGGAATTTTGTAATTACGAGAATAGCTGAAGTAAAGGCGCTCACTAAATAATTTCTCCCAGCCATACTCACTATCTGGATTAGCTGGATAGGCGCTTGACTCTTCACAGTTTGGATTATCTGGATCGGTTTGATTGTACTCTGGGTACATACATGCGCTACCACTATAGAAAATTTTAGTTTTGTTAAGATTTAATTTTTCATTTAATTGACGCAATGCTTCAAGGACATTTAGATTTATAGTTGCTGAGTTATGCATAATTTCCGCATCATGGTCACCAGTAAATACAAAACCTGCCCCACCCATATCGGCAGCAAATTGATAAATTTCGTCAAAGGTACCATTACTTTTAATTGGATTATTTAAATTAATAACGCTTTCAACTAATGAAACATCTCTTAAGTCGCCGACCATAAATTCATCTGCATCAGTTGTAGAAAACTCCGGATGTTTAAGATCAACTGACCTAACCCAGTAATTTTCCTTCTTTAATCTAGTAACCATGGCGTTTCCAATAAAGCCACCACCGCCAAGTACTAAAGCTGTTTTTTGACTTGAACTCATGACAGCATTTTACCAGGGAATAGGTAGGCTATGAAATAGCCAAAATCGTACTTTTGGCTTTATAAATAAGTTATACGCCGAATAAATCATAGAATGAGCATATTATTGGGCAGAAGGGAGGCCTTGGTGAGTTCAACAATAGCAATTAAAAAAGAATTCCAAGCAAGCTTATATCGCAATGCAATAATGCTACTTATCGCCCTTCCCGATTTTATTGCAATAATTATTTCGACACTAATAGCCTATGCAGCTCGTTTCCCAAATGTAGTTGCCGGTAAAGAAGAAGTACCAACAATTAATCTTATTAATTACAAACTAATTCTATTTTTGATTGCAATCGGGTGGTTTTTATTTTTTATTGGATCTGGTGTTTATCGATTCTCACATTCAAATTTAATAGCATTCAATTTAAGTTTGGTAATAAAGAAATCAATAGCTTATTTTTTCTTTGTTGGATTTATCTCATTTATCTTTAAGGCATCTTTTTCTCGTGGTGTCTTTTTGCTCATGCTCACTTCTGGAATTGGAATTCTATTCATTTTTAGAATATCAATATTTTTATTTATTTTAAGACCTTTAATTTTAAGCAAGAAGATATCAGCTAACCTTATGATTATTGGGAAAAATAAAAATGAATTAAAGGAGTACACAGACTGGCTGATCTCAAATCGAAAGTTAGGATTTTCAGCGGTCTCTCGCTTTGAATGCGCCAAGATCACAATTGAATGGCTTGAAGAGTTTGACCGAGTACTGCGGCATAAAAAAATTACAGAGGTTCTTATGCTTCCCGGAATGGAGGCGGATAAGAATTTTTCTAAGTTTATTCATTACTGTGAAGATTTAGATATCCATGTTAACTGGATTCCAATGGACTCAGGCAACATGGGTTACTGGTTAATTCCATCACCCCAGGAAAGTATTCCGTTTTTAACATTTAAAGAATCTAAGATTTCTCTGATTATGAAGATTACAAAAAGATTATTTGATTTAGCATTTGCAAGTACAGTGCTGATTATATTTTCACCAATCTATATTATTGTCGCACTTCTAGTAGTGATTAACAGTGGCTTTCCAATTCTCTACACCAGCCGGCGGGTTGGATTAGATGGAAAATCATTTAATTTTTATAAGTTTAGAACCATGGTCAAAGATGCTGATGAAATGGTTACTGAGGTTAAAAACATGCATGGCAAGGGGCATGTTTTATTTAAGAATCCAGAGGATCCTCGAATAACTAGTATTGGAAAGTTTTTACGCAAATACTCACTAGATGAGTTGCCACAATTTTGGAATGTAATTAAGAATGATATGTCAGTAGTTGGCCCACGCCCTGCCCTTGCTCGGGAGGTTGCGGTATATAACTCGATCTATGAGCGAAGGCTAAATGTTAAGCCTGGTATCACTGGCCCTTGGCAAATAAGTGGCAGATCTAATCTTGATCTGCAGACCAGCACCGCACTTGATTTGAATTATTTATCTAACTGGAGCTTTACTAGAGATATCTGGATCATTATTGCCACGATTGGTGCGGTAATAAAAGGTAAGGGTGCTTACTAAGCCTTTATCTTCTTAGCCTTACTTACTTTCTTAGCATCCTTCATTAACTCCTCTTTAAACCGCTTTCCTTTTATGTGTTTAAAGCTATCTTCGCGCTCAATCCGAGTTAGATCATCTTGGCGTGGCTCATAGAGTGCAAGCTCATCTTTTTTAGCACCATATGGGCGGTAGTGATTGCCGTAGTAGCGTGGATAGCCGTAGCGATATCCATACTCATACTCAAGTGAGTTCTCAGGAATCATATTTAAAATCACGCCAAGAACGGTTGAGCCAACAGAAACCATGGCGTCCCTTGCCCCAGTAAATTGCGGCTTTTTAGTTGAGCCGGCGTGAACTACCAGGATTGAGCCATCGACTCGGGCTGAGACAATTGCAGCATCAGTTACTGGAAGTAATGGCGGGCAATCAATAATCACATAATCATACTTCTT
>Ga0214921_10007172_pt1 | contig 14948 bp, 11 predicted proteins | sample LL1505_MetaG_FD_177992 | JGI IMG/M metagenome (GOLD analysis project Ga0214921, IMG submission 177992) | Freshwater microbial communities from Lake Lanier, Atlanta, Georgia, United States - LL-1505 | ecosystem: Environmental > Aquatic > Freshwater > Lake | place: USA: Georgia | collected... | reverse complement strand
CAAATAGAAAATTTGGAGCAATTTAAAAAAATCTGGAATAATTATTATTATTACATTTTTTAATTATTGTCATATATAAATAATACCCATCCTCCGCCTCCTTCTGTTGGGTCTCTCGCATAACCTCCGCCACTTCCTGCTCCATTACCACCATTTCCTGTTGTATTACCTCCCCACCACGATGCTATATTAAAAGACCTCACACCAAAAGCATATGCTATATTCCATAAATTAGTCGTTTTGCTTCCTGTATAATTTAATATTTCATTTGATGGCTGATATATAGCACCACCAGGCGGTAATGAAGGATAACTATATATACCTGAACCACCTGCGCCACCGCCAGTAGTTCCACCACTATTAGCATTAGTAATAGTATAAGAACCACCACTTGCGCCATTACCACTATAATCGGGACCCTGATCACCACCATAACCAATCATCGAATAATTTACATTATTAACAGTCCATGAAACAGATGTATCTCCACCACATGCTGGACCCCATTGATTAAAATATTTACCAGCACGACCGATATTACCAACTACAAGATTAAAATTTGAATTAGATAAATTTGTAGTATTATAGATATAACACATACCACCGGCACCACCACCACCTCCAATATAACCAGAACCACCACCGCCTCCACCGCCACCGCATAAGATATGAATTTTACCTACATTAGAAGGAGTTGTAATAGTATAATTCACATAATAATTATTTCTATTTGAATAACCACCATAAGGATTTTGACTACTATTATAAAATAATATTCCAAAATATGCTAAATTATCAACAGTTATAAATTGTCCTATTCCGTATCCATTCCATAATGAATTATAATAAGCATATTGAATACCATTCCAAACATTATACCATCCACTATATACGCCAGTATTATTTGTTAATAATTTATAATCATTTAATGATGATACTACATTAGAAAAGCTCATATGACTGTATTTTAATGCTAAGAAATTCTCTACACTAATTCTTTCACTTAATGATAATTCTCTATCATAAAAAATTAATTCGGCTACTTGCCAATTACTACATTCATTCGAATTTCCATCACCCGAATAAGCTCCGTAATTAATACTAAAAGTAGGTGTAGTAGTTGATTTTTTTGGAAAATTATATCCATCCGTTGGTCTTTGATTAATTATAGTCCAATCAATTCCATTAAATCTACTACTTAATTCCGTTTCAACTCCTATAATCCAATAATTAGGGTCTGATTGTTTATTAAAGGTATATGTTCTCCAGCCATAATTAGCATTATGAGACCTTCCAGCAACATTTCCATGAAATCCCCAAATGTGATTACCAACACTCGCAGTTGAATCAAAAATACGATTATTTCCCGTAATATTATTTTTATCTCCAACATATCTTGCTATATAAGCAATTGTATATGAACTAACAGAAAGATTATTATTCTGTGGTAGTGAAAATGGTAATTGAAAACCATCAGTAGTAGTTCCATTAACAACATTAAATGAAGTTGAACCAATAGTCCCATATAAACCTTTTGAAATACTAATTTGTGTTGGCGCTCCTCTATATGTCGTTATATGTCTATTTAACCCAGATATATCATTCCATTGTGTTATATTATTACCATTTTTAGTAAATGGACCATCGCCGGTATATCTCGCATATAATCCAGATGTTATAGGAAGATTAATAATTTTAGTTTTATTATAAAATGACTTAATTTAATTTGATTTCCTTTTTTTGGAATTCCAGATATACCAGATGTATAATTAGTGCTACTATCATTATAATAATCACTTAATTTAATATTGAGATTTAAACCATCTTTATTAAAAACATTTCTTAAATCTGAAAATTTAATTATTCCTGATATTGGAGTTGTCATTATATTTAAAGAAATATATTATTTTTATTATTAGTAATGGCTGAACAAATATTATCAAATATTCATAAACAATTAATAATTAATCATGGTGATAAATATGATGAATATCCAGAGCAATTAATGTCAGTAATGTATATTAAACCAAATGATTGTGTATTAGAAATTGGTGGAAATATTGGAAGAAATTCATGTGTAATTGGCAAATTATTAAATGATAGTAGTAAATTATTAGTAGTTGAATCAGATCCGGAAAGTGTATGTAAATTAGAAGAAAATAGAAATATAAATTCTTTAAATTTTAAAATTGAAAGTTCGGCAATATCTAATCATCCATTAATTCAAAATAAATGGATAACAAAACAATTAATATATAATGAAACTATTCCAAATAATTGGAAATTAGTAAATATTATATCATGGTTTGATTTGAAAAAAAAATATAATATGTTATTTAATGTTTTAGTTGCTGATTGCGAAGGTGCTTTATTTTATATTTTAAAAGATGAACCTACATTTTTAGATAATATAGAAACAATAATAATTGAGAATGATTTTTACGATATAAATCATAAGAATTTTATTGATGAAGAATTTAGAAGATATAATTTTAATAATGTTTATAGAAAGGAAGGAGGTTTTCAACCTTGCTTTTATAATTTTTATGAAGTTTGGACAAAAAAATGATTTAAAATATTCTAATTAAATTATTAGTCTAAATGATTGAATATGATTTGAATGAACATAATTGCGATAATATTGATAATAAATTAATAATAAATGGCGAAGAATATGATTTAAATGAATATAAATTTGAAATCATGAATAAAAAAATATTCATAATGATTAAAGAATATGAAATTAAAAAAGAGGAATTATTAAGTATTGATTTAACTCATTCGCAAATTTTATATGCGTCTATTGATAATAAAGAAGTTCCATTGGCTTATAAAGCAATACTTGATAGAATTTTAATAGAATTCACAGCAAAAAAATTAAAAGAAATTTCATTATATAAGCATATTATTAAAGATGGTAGATATTGTCAATCAGGTTATTATTATTTAGAAAAAATAAATATATCATATCGCGGATTAAGAGCAAATGATATAAAAAAAGAAATATTGAATTTGATGGAATATTTAAATGTTAAATTTGAAATTAAGATTAAATTGAAAAATGGTAAAATAGTTAAATTAAATATTCATAAATAATTCTTGCTTTTGTTTTTCCAATTCCATCAATTTTCGTTAAAATTCCTTCACCATTTTCTTTCAAATTCATCATTAATTCCATTAAATTCGGGAATTCTTCTTTAATTTTTTTAGCAATTTCCTTTGATATTGAAGGAATTTGACTTAATTGAAGTAAATAACAATTATCTTTATCAATATTCATCTTCTTTTCTGTCTTAATTTTACATACATCTATATATTCTTTTTCTTCTATAATTCCTGTGAAATTCTCTGGTTTTTCAATCATTTTAACAGCTAATAATAATAGAAAGGTTGCGGTTTCTTCAACATCTTTCATAAATAAAACATTAATTTTATCTCTATATATCGTATTATAATAAGCACTTGTTAATTTCTTTTGATTTTGATTTTTAATCTTACTTGAAATAATATTATCACCTTCAATTATATAAGTAATAGAACGAGCATTAGATGCCTTTAATCGTGCCTTTTGTTCTCTATAACGACCATCATTAATAGAAGCTAATAAATCATTCGTTGTTTTTCTTTCAAATATATATAAATATCCATCAATAATTATTTGAATATCACCAATATCTAATTGTTTATTTTGAATATTAATATCATCTTTATAAATGTCTAAATCTCTTTCACAAATATTTTTATATAAATTCCGTTCTCTATTATCAATAATTATTTCAATCATATTAATAAATATTCCTCTAAAACTTAAATAATTTATGTTATTATTAATAAGATGGATACTAAAATATTATCAAAAATAGAAGAAATTCTAAAAATATTTAAAGAAAGAGATGATTATGAATTAGAATTTAAGTATGATGCGAAGATTACAAAAGATAAGTTCAATAAAGTTATTGAATATTATAAAAAACAGAAATTAAAAATAGTAGAAGCTACGACATTAGATATCATATTTGAAAATAAGAAGATTAATTATCGTATAACAATCGATGATAATCAAATTTCTAAATATTCAACGACTAATAAAATTTCCAATGATATGATTAAGGAATTTTTAGTAAAACAGAAAATTAATGATTATAAACCTCTTCAAATAAAATCTCATAATCTTAAATTAAATTTAAAAGAAGAGAGAGCAGTTGATGACAAAGATTTAATTAAATCATTATTATCTATATTATCTCGTTCTTTAAAAGGTTTTAGATATAAGAAGCGAATTTCATTTATTTCTAAGAATTATAGAATTGATTTAACTATCGTCAGGGATTATAATAATGCTAATCCAAAATCATTCGTATCTAATAAATCATTTTCAATTAATGACATTCTTAAAGAAGAAAATTATGAAATTGAAATAGAAGCGATTAAAAATGAGAAGATAACAGCATTAGAATTCTCTAAAATAGGTATGAAAATATATGATTTAATTAATGAAGAAGATATAGAAGATAAACCAATTCTACCAGAAGAAGAAGCACATACAGACATGAAATGGATGCTTCCAAATCGTATAGGATATGGAGAAAACATCTTTAAGAATTTTAGACCTGAGAAATATCAACAGAAGAGCAAAATGGAGTGTGAATGTAAAAATGAGGTTTGCGATGTAGCCGATAAATCAATATCTCTATTTCCTCAACAAAGACTTATAAAAGATTATATTCAAATAGATAGTCCATTTAGAGGTGCTCTTTTATATCACGAATTAGGCTCAGGTAAATCAGGAGCTTCAATTGCCGCCGCCGAAGGATATATAAATAAGAAGAAGATGTTTGTTTTAAGTCCCGCTTCATTAGCTGTTAATTATGAAAATGAGATATTAAAGATAAGTTCTATTGGTCTTAATCTTAAAAAGGATTGGTTTTTAGTGAAAGTTGTTAAGACTAATAAACAGGCGATGGATATTCTTCTTCAAAAATATGCGATTGATAAAGCAATAATTAAAAAAGATGGATTAGTTTGGATACCATTATATGAAAATGATATTCCTAATGCTACGATTATGAAAGAAAAACCAACATTAGATGATAAACCAATGATAAGTCAAATGATTTCCCATATTATAAGAAATCGATATACATTCATTAGTTATAATGGATTAACGGCAAATCTCATAAAAACTCTTGGAACATCTCCTTTTGATAATTCATTCGTAATTATAGATGAGGTTCATAATTTTTCAAGTAGAATTGTGAATGGTAGTAAATTAGCAAGAGATATATATATAAGATTAATGAATGCGAAAGATTGTCGTATCATTCTTCTATCAGGAACTCCTATAATTAATAATCCATATGAGATATCAACTGTTGTAAATCTCATAAGAGGTTATATGAATGTTTATGAATTTCCATTTACGAAGATGACGGAACAAGGGTTTATAAAACAGATGGAAAATGATGGTTTAATGGATATCATAGATGAATTTGGGATAGACCAAGAAAATTCTAAAATTCTTCTATCACTTCTTCCAAGAGGTTATAAGAGAGATAAGGAGACGAATTTGATAAGTAAGAAAATTTGGGGAATAGATGAAAAGAAGGCAATAGAACAAATATCCAAATCTTTAAAAATAAAGACAAAACCTGATATGAATATTTATTCGGCACTTCCAAATACACGTGATGAATTTAATTCAACATTTCTTGATTTTAGCGATGAGGAAAATCCAAAAACTAAAAATGAAGATTTATTTATGCGTAGAGTTCTTGGAACATTAAGTTATTATAGTATTAGTGGTAGTGAATTATTTCCCAAAAGATTAGAAGATATTACGAGATATTTATATATGACTGATACACAATTCAAGAAATATACGGATGTAAGAGCAATTGAAAGGAAGATGGATAATGCTAAGAAAGGGAAAGGTGGCGTTTTTGATGATAAGAGCTCTGTTTATCGTGCTTTTAGTCGTATGGTTTGTAATTTCGCATTTCCAGAAGAGATTGAGCGCGTATATCCTAATGATATTAAAAAAGCGATTAAAAAAGAAATAGATGAAGATGCGAATTCTAACGCAAGTATAGAAAGTGATATAATTATTAAGGAAGAACCGAAAGCATTTGAAGTATATGAGACGAAACTCAAATTAGCAATTCAGCAATTATTAGATAAACAATATTTAACTTATGAAAATACGAAGAAGGAATTTAGTCCAAAATTTTCAGCTATGTTAGATGATATGAATAATACTGCTGGAAGTTGTTTAGTATATTCTCAATTTAGATCCGTTGAAGGTCTTGGATTATTCACCGAATTCTTAAATATGAATGGATATAAACAAGTTGATTTAAAGAAGGTGGATGGTGAATTTTATTTAACCGATGATGATATATTTGATGAGAGATATGATAATAAGAGATATGTGATATTCGACCAAGATAGAGAGAAGACGAAATATCTAATGAATTTATTTAATGGTGATTTTAAAAATCTTCCAAATGAAGTTATTAAAGCACTTCCAGATGATTTAAATCAATTATATGGAAAATTAGTAAAATTATTCTGTATTACGGCGAGTGGTGCCGAGGGTATATCCTTAAAAAATGTAAGAGCGGTTTTAATAACAGAACCTTATTGGAATAATATTCGTATTGATCAGGTTATAGGTCGTGCTATTCGTTCATGTTCTCATGAAAGTCTTCCATTAAAAGATAGGAATGTGGTGGTATATAGATATATCATGAGATTTACGAAGACACAATTAGAGAAGGATTATTCAATACAAACATTAGATAAGGGAATTACAACGGATGAACATATATTATTAATGGCTAATAAAAAGATGGCGATAGTAAATCAATTCTTGAAGATGTTAAAGGCGAGTTCATTCGATTGTATTATAAATTCTTATCAAAATAAACCATTAGAGAATGATTATAAATGTTATTCATGGGCATTAGGAGTAGATAATAATGATTTATCTTTCACGTCAAATATAAAAGATGATTTTAAGATAATGAAACATAGGAAATTTCAATTACCAAGGAAAAATAAGGGAAGGGTTGTTAGTAAGAAGGGGGTTAAATATGTGGAATTGAATGGTAAAATATATAATTATTATAGTTATATAAATGCTGGTATTTTGATACCGGAAGAAATATAAACAATAATAATTTAATATAATTAGAGATGATTTGTAAATATAGACATATAAATTCATGTTTTCCATGTAATTTTAAATGTAAAAATGATTATTGTAAATTACATATAAATAATCGTAATTATATTTATGAGATTATTTATAATGCTATTGGATTATCACCTATTAAAACTACAAATGATATTTATAGAATTTTCAAATATATATATGATAATCCAATATTAACGAAGGAATTAATATTCAAGAAACTTATTTCAACAATTATAAATAAGAAACAGATATTAATATATTTATATTCATCTTATAAATTGGATGATATATATAAAATCAATTATAATACATATATGATTATTAAAAATCATGAAGACAAAATGAAGATAATAAAGAGGAATATTGAAAAATTTTTAATAAGAAATCACATTTATAGAGATGGATTGAAAATTAATAATGATAATGATCCATTTACATTTGATAATATAAATGAAGTGAAAAAGAATGAAAGGTTTATATATAATGATGGTTCAACAACTTATTTTTTTAAGGCAATAGAATTAAAATATTTCATTGAAACAAATGGAAATTGGAACCCATATACGAAGAAGCCAATAGACGTAGAAATAATTAGAAAATTGAATTTATTTATAAAATTTAATAATTTGGCTCATAAGAATAAGAATGATTGGTTATCAGTTAATCAAGCTTTTACGGATGTTTCGCAAGTATTAGAAAAAATGGGATTTTATAATAATAGTGAATGGTTTTTAAAATTAATTCCAAAACAGATAAAAAGTATTATTCATCTTTTTAAAGTAATGTCATCATCTACAAATGAATATTTTTTAAATATAGATGATAATAATATTTATTATGATTTTGCGAAAGAGATTATTAGATTATTTGAGGATGGTAATTCGAATTTCCTCGCCTGTTGTATATTTATGAAAGCTATATCGGTATATAGTAGCGATTTTTATAATAGTCTGCCGAATTGGATAGCGGATATAGAAACGCCATTAATAATAATAGATAATTCGAATTTATTTTATATATTATGGAATAATTAAATATGAAAGAAGAAAAAAAAGAAGATTTTTATTATTCTATGAAATTAAGAACATCTATTATTGGTTTCCTATTATTCTTAATTCTTTCTTCGCAATTATCATATCAAGTTCTTCAAACAATTTTTATATCTTTTAATAATAATCCATTGATTATTCTTAATGAAAAAAATAAACCTACATTTATTTCTAAATTAATTATGGCTTTTATAATAGCTCTTATTTTATTTATTTTTTAGCTCCTCTTCCTTTCTTCTTCTCAGTAATAGGGGTATTAACTACTTCTTCTTCATGAATATCTTCATCGCTATTTTCTACTTTAGTATCATCCAATTTATTAACTACATCAATTTCTTCTTCCTCTTCTTCATCATCTTCCTTATTCTTTTCAGTATCACTATCTTCAATGAAATTAATTGAATTATTAACTGAACATTTAAATTTACCAGCGTTAAGCTTCCATGTACATCCAAACTTACCACCAGCAAACCAGATACTATTAAGTTCTACAATTAGTTGCGCCTTACCACCTTTCAATTTTTCAGCAATTTCACTAAAATCAATGACTTCATTATCATCCATATTAAAACTCTGGAAATTAAACTTATCATTCAAACTATCATAAGGAAGTTTGAAATTAACTGTTGGCGGATACTTTCCAATAATTTTTCCAGTATTCTTATCTTTATCAATCTTAATAATTGGTGAAAACAGACGAGAAACAAACGCCTTATTTCCATCAAAATCATCCTTAAACCACGGTTCTCTGTTATCAAATGCGTCATTAATAATCTTCGCTTCAATATCTTTCATCTTATTCAGGAAAACTTCAATCTTGGGATTTTCATCTTGACCCTTGAAAGAAAGTGTCAAATTATATTTCTTATCCTTCTTCTCTTTCTTATCTGCTTCAAATCCCTCGCTAACCCCATAAGGAAGAAACATAACAGGAGTTTGAATTCTCAATTTACTTGAACCATAATTAATATAAACAGCTTTCGCACCAGAAGCAAGTGTTCTAACCTCTGAGTATTTGAAATTATTAACATTAATATCCTTGGGGGCAATAGGTGAAGACATAAAGAGACTTGAATTAATATATAAATTATTTCTTTAAATGAAAATCATTTTTTTTAAATAAAAATTGATTTAGAAATTAATTATTATATTTATCTATGAATAATAAACACGAAGTTAGAAATCGGCTGGTAAATCTTCTTCAAACCGAACTTCCATTATCAGAATTAGAAGCAAAAGACCTTGAAATAGGAATATTTAATGCTTCTATTGATTATGCGAATTCTCTAAAAATCCCATTATCTTGGAATTGCGATTTATTTGCCGATACTTATATAAATATTGCTATTTCTATTTATTCAAATTTAGATAAGAATTCATATATTAAAAATGAAAAACTCATAACACGTCTTAAAAATAGGGAATTCCTTCCACATAAGCTTCCTTATATGTCAGCAGAAGATATGTTCCCTGAAATCTGGAAAGATATTATAGAAAAACAGAAGAAAATGATTAAAGGAGCTTATGAGATTAAACAAACGGCGATGACAGATGCTATTAAATGTGGTAAATGTAAGCAGAATAAAATTACTTATTATGAATTACAAACAAGAAGTGGCGATGAAGCTATGACCCAATATTATACGTGTATTTGTTGCGGACATAAATGGAAACATTAAATCTTTTTCTAAAATTAAGTTAAGAATGATTTTTTTTTCTCATAATTTTATTTATAATATATCTCATAACTAAATTTAAAATAAATAAGATATCAAAAGTATTTGTTATAAATCTTGAAAAAAGAAAAGAAAGATTAGATTTTTTCACTAAACATTATAATTTAAATATTCCTTTTGAAATTTTTAATGCGGTCGATGGTTCCTTAATAGATATTCAATCACTTATATCTAATAATATGATTGGAAATATAGGAATAAATAGTATTCGAAATAAAGAAAGGAAATATCATTATGAATTAACTAATATTAATGCTGTTGGATGTTTTTTAAGTCATTATTATTTATGGAAGAAATTATTAAATACAGATGGAGATATATTTTTAATATTTGAAGATGATACCATATTTAATATGATAAGTATAAATGAGATTAATTATCGTATTTCACAACTACCTTATAATTGGGATATATATCTATTAAGTAATAATAAATATTGTTATGTAAAAGAAATCATTAATAAGAATTTATTCAAAATTAAAAGATTTTTCTTAACAAATGCTTATATTATTAATAAAAAAGCGATAAAAAAAATATTAAAAACTGATACGATATTTCCAATTAATCAGCAGATAGACAGTTATTTAAGTGAATTAGCACAAGATTTTAAATTAAATATATATATACATAATAATTATAAATATTATGAACAATCCCAAGATTTAATAACAGATATTCAGGATAATTCTAAAAATCTTTCATTTAATAGATGTTTAATTATTTAGCCTTCTTATAACAACATTCAAAACCTTTCGCATTCATCCTCATAAATGGATAATCTTTATTTAAACATTCATTTCCTTTTGGTCTTCTAATTTTAGGACAATTATTTCCTTTTTTAACTTTTCTTTCTTTCACCTTCTTCTTATCTATTATTCCTTCTATCTCTTCTTTTTCTTTTGATAATGAAATTTTTGATGATGAACCATCTGGAATTTTACCATCTTTCCATAAATAATAATCAATAGATACCTTCATTAATATATTCTCAATAATTGAAATGAGTTTCTCCTTTTTCTTAATAATATCATAATAAATTTTACTATCACAAGTTTGAAGAACATTTCCACCTTTTTTAGCAACTGATATATAATTATGTATAATAACTTCTCTTTTTAATTTAGGATGATTTAATGGAATTTCATCGTGAGATTTATAGCGGATACAACGGCCTTCTACTTGGGTTTTTGCGGATGAATTCCAAACGGGGTCTATTTGGTGAAGATGTTGAATATGTTTAAATGAAATACCTTCTTTAATAGATGGAGAACCTAAAACAACTTTAATTTTAGAACCATCCATATTAGAAATAGAATTAAGAACATTTTTAACATCTTGTTTATTATCATCATTTAATGAGGCATCCCATAAAACGAATGTCTTATTTTTCTTAATACCATCTTCGATATAATTATTCCAACCATTTTCTTTTAAATAAGAGGCAATTAATTCAAGACAATAATTAATGAAATTTGAATAAACAACGTGTTTTCCATCTAATTCTAATAATTCAAATAATTTTTTTAATTTTGGAGCATATTCTTGTAAATTTGAAAAAACCTTATCTTCATCTTTTAAACTAAATGCGGAAATTGAGATTTGTCTTTCAGTTATACAAAACATATTAGAATTTTCATTTGAATTAGAACCAGATTTTAACCCACTAATAATATCATCTTGTGTTTTACTTAATGGAATTTCTATATTATCAATTTTACTTGCTGGATAGGCACTAATATCACTTAATTTATAATAACTTACCTTACCTCTTAATTTTTCAACTAAGAATTTTAAATCATCTATATTTCTATTTAATTCAACTTCTTTAATTTCGGGACATAAATTAAGAACCAATTCTATAAATTGGCCATAATTATCAAAAACAGGTGTAGCAGTTAATAGGAAGAATTTAGAAGAATTATGAGCTAATCTTGTCATAAGTCGCATAATAACGCCATTAATCATTTTCGTATTTTTTGAAATCTTCTTACTTTTAATGATATCATCAATAATATTAGTTTTAATTCTTGTTGTAATTAAATTATGAATTTCATCAATTATTACAATTCTATTTTTTGTAATTTCTTCAATTGTTTTTATTACATCATTCGATTTCATTAATTTATTTCTCAAACTCTCATATGAAAGTATTTCATAATTTTCATTAATTTTACTCATGAATTTTTTACGAATATTATCTTTATCCTTTTTAGAAGTTTTATCATCTTTATATTTATTTCTATCATTAACAGATATATATTTATCCATAACACAATTTTCAGAAATTAATTCATCTATGAAATTTGTTTTTAATCTTGCTGGTAATATTACTAATGCTTTCATCTTTTCATATTTATTTACAATCTTCTCATAAATATTAATTCCTGTACATGTTTTACCAGTTCCTATTCCATGAAATATAAGCATCTTATCAATCATAGAATAATTTTCAAGAACATACATAGATAATATTACTTGTTGTTTTAATTTATTTTCTTTATCAGGATTTTTCTCAATTAAATCTTTTACTGGTTTATATTTATCATGAACTAATTTGCGAGACTTATGATCATTAATTGGTTTTTTAGGTGTTAATGATTTAGATAAATTATATTTTTCAATTAATTTATCATATACCATTTTTTTCAATTCTTCCATTGATTTTTTTCCAAGATATAGAACTTGATCATTATTTAAACGATACATATCTATAATATGTTTTATTAATTCATCTTTTGTTAAATTATTTATTTCATATATATCCTTTATCATTTCTTTAATATTTGATATTTTTGCTTTACTACTTCTAAAACTCTTTAAATCACTCGTTTTAATTTCTTCGTCTAATATTCGTACATATACTAATATTCTTTCACCTTTACCAAAAGAAAAACACAAATCTTTTTTATCAATTACAAAATCTAATTTACATTGTTTTTGATTTAAGCAAAATTCTTCGTCTTTATTTAAATCCCAGTGATATTTCATTAATGAACAAGGGAATTTATTACCATTTTTAACAACATCTTTCATAGCAGGGTCAATAGTATTCATCATCCAACCATTATAAACATATCTATTACCATTACAGGTAATACCTACTATTGAATGTCCATTCGCATTTTCATCAAAATTACCAATAAGACAACTATCTAATTTATATTTAACACCATTTAAAGTTATGATATCTTTATAATCTTTAATACCATCTTCTTTAATTTTATGATAATCTAAATTATATACATCTAATTCTTTTTTATTTTTCAAGTAATTAATTCCTTGGAATGCTACATTAGTTTTTGAAACAAATTGAGAATGATATAATATAATGAAATCAGGAATATCTTTGATAATTTTTGATATTTCCTTTGTTTCCTTATTAATATCTGGTTTAACATAATCATATTTAGTTTTTGTTTTTCCATTTTGAATATACATTTCAACATTTTTATCAAAATTAATAATTTTACTATTAGTTTTATAATCATAATAAATATCAACTGAATTTGGATATATATATTTAAGAAATTTAGCAAAATATAAATTATTCCATCCAAAATTAGTAATATTTTGCTTAATTTTTGTTTTTAAAATTTGTTCAAGTTTTACATCATGTTTCTTTAAGAATTCGAATAATATTAATTGTGGTTGTATCTTAGTATAATAATTAGCAATTGATGGATCATTATAATTCTTTTTAAGAATATATTTGAAGATATTTAATAATTTATTATTTTTATCCCATGTTTTACTTGCCTTAATCATGATTTTTCGCGCATTTTCACTATATAAAATAGTCATAAGGAAGGAATTAAACCAACATGAACCAACATATTGAGGAATAACTTTCAAATCATTACAAACATCCTTCTTTATCTTTACAGAACTACTTTTAACATTATCCATTATTCTAATATATATTAAAGTTCTTTCTCCTTTCGTAAAAGAAAATAATAATTCTTTTGGATTAGTTTTAAAATTAAACTTACATTCCTTAAAATTCAAATTAAATTCTTCATGATTTTTTAAATCCCAATTTGTTTTAACATTCCAATCATATTTCATTAAAGAATTTACGCATTTTTTTGGCCAATTATAATATATATATCTCTCGCCATTACATGTAATACCTACAACGGATTGTTTTTCTAATCCATTATTATCAAAATTAGTAATAATACAACTATCTAATTTATATTGAACTTCATTAATAGTTATAATATCTTCATATTTAAATGGATAATCAAATTTAATAACGGGATTTGACATAAAATAATATATATCTTTTGTTTCATTATCAATTTTATAATTATCTTTTATAATAATAAAATCATGATTATCTTTTATTAATTCAACATTTTTGTTATATATATCTAAACGTTTTAATTCATTTTCTATTTTCGTTTCTATTATACCTTTATCATTTATATGATATAATATATATTTATCTAAACCTAGGAATGTATTTTTGGCGATATCTAAGTTAGTATAAATATCAAGAGTTTTAGAATTTAAATATTTAATAAATTTTATAATAAAATGTTTTTCAAAATCGATATCTTTAACATTCTTTTCTTTTAAAAATTTTGATATTAATAATTGTGGTTGTATTTTAATAAGGTCAGTTTTAATAGAAGGGTCATTCAAATCTTTTTTTAAAATATTTTTTAATATATTTAAAAAATTATCATTAACATCCCAATTTTTACTTGTCTTAATTAACATATTTCGCGCATTTTCACTATATAAAAAAACCATTAAAAAAGAATTTAACCAAGTATAATTGCGAAATTGGGGAATAACCTTCAAATCATTACAAACATTTTTATTTGTGTTTTTAGAAATATTATAATTAGCAGTTATAATATCATATAATATATTTTTCAATTCATATGTTGATAAATCTTCTAATTTTTCTTTATTATAATTTTTTTTAAAAAATAAAATATGTCTTATTAAATCTTCTTT
>Ga0214921_10007170_pt1 | contig 14951 bp, 12 predicted proteins | sample LL1505_MetaG_FD_177992 | JGI IMG/M metagenome (GOLD analysis project Ga0214921, IMG submission 177992) | Freshwater microbial communities from Lake Lanier, Atlanta, Georgia, United States - LL-1505 | ecosystem: Environmental > Aquatic > Freshwater > Lake | place: USA: Georgia | collected... | reverse complement strand
TTGGGTGGCAAAAAATTATTCAACGGTGGCTCAGGAATATACAATTGAAGCGAATTATCAGGCCTTTCATCAACTTCTTTCCTCATGAAAATCGGATTCGTTTCATTCATCATCCCTTATTACAACGATGGAGCCACCATCCAAGAAACGGTGGATTCTATTTTCAATCAATCGTACCTTCATTTTGACGTCTGGATTGTTAATGATGGGAGCACCGATTCTTTGTCGATTGAAAAATTGAAGGACTTTGAGGGGAACAATAGAATACACATCCTTCATCAGGAAAACGCAGGGCCGAGTGTGGCACGGAATAAGGCGATAAACCAAACCGATGCCGAGTTTATTGTTCCCATCGATGCGGATGATGTGATGGAACCCCGGATCCTGGAAGAGGCTATCCTACACATGAAGGAAAACCCAAAAGTGGGTGTAGTTTACGGTGATTTACAGTATTTTGGTGCAACGCATGAAACACGTGTACAAGAAACGTTTTCCTTGGAGCGCCAATGGCTCATGAACCAAGTTGCGGTCACCGCGCTGATTCGAAAGGCTGTTTTTGCCGAATGTGGTGCTTATGACGTGCATTTGAGCTTATTGGGTTTGGAAGATTGGGAATTTTATATCCGGGTAGGTTTAAGCGCATGGGAATTCAAAAAAATACCCCACCTGTTTTTTAAGGCAAGGAGCCATGCCAATTCGCGCACCTATCAAGTAGCCAATGCGCATGCCGCATCCATTAAAGAATATGTTTTTCAAAAACATCAGGAGACTTTTGTAAAAAGTTATCATGCACTCTTTTACCAAAAAAAACAATTGCTCGAAACCCCGGATTACCGAATTGGGAATTTTTTATTGAGGCCGTATCGATGGGTGAAAAAGAAATTAGGAAGAAAATTATTTTGAATTATTATATGAAAATGTGAGATTTTTATAAATTTACATTGCAATGATTGGGCGCATCATCCATAACTACGAAATTAAATCCCTGATTGGAGAAGGAGGAATGGGTGCTGTTTATTTGGCTGAACATGCTCAATTGAATCGCAAGGTTGCTGTAAAAGTACTTTTACCTCAATTTTTAAAGAATCAAGAAATAAGGGCGCGTTTCAAAAATGAAGCGTCACTCATGGCGCACCTTCAGCACCCAAACATAGTCTCCCTTTATGACTATGTAGAGGAAGAGGAAGGCATGTTCTTAATTATGGAGTATGTAGAAGGCACTGGACTAGATGATTACATTCTTAAGAAAACAGGGCCTATGCCTGAAGAAACGGCGTTACCAATTATGAAACAAGTATTGGATGCCTTTTCTTATGCGCATTCGAAAAAAGTAGTTCACCGAGATATCAAACCTTCCAATATTTTAATTGGAAATGATGGAAAAGTTAAAATTCTTGATTTTGGAATCGCGCGAATTTTAGGAGAAGAGGGACGTAATCTAACAAAAACCGGAACCCAAATGGGTACGGTTTTCTACATGTCACCCGAGCAAGTGCAAGGAAAAAAAGTTGATCATCGTTCAGATATTTATTCGCTGGGAGTAACTTTCTATCAAATGTTAACAGGAGTGAATCCATACATTGGTATTACTACCGAATATGAAATTTATAACAAAATTGTTCGAGAGGATCTTCAAAATCCCCAAGAAATTTATCCTGCGGTTTCTGATTATATGGTTAGCATTCTGACCAAAGCATTAAGCAAGGATCCTGAAACACGATTTGCTACGTGTGATGAATTTTTGAAGGCCTTAGAAATAAAACACGTAGATTTTACGCCCCCAAACAAAAACCAATCTGCCGGTATAGAGGAGTTAAAGCCAGAAACAAAATCAACTTCTTCAAAAGTAAAAAATATAAAAAAATTAGGGGTTATTCTTGTTTTTTTAATGGGTATAGCTTTTGTCATAGTTTGGTATACCAATCATAAAGATTCAGATGGAGATGGTATCCCTGATAAAAAAGATCTTTGCAAGAATAAATATGGCCCCGAAGACAATAATGGGTGTCCATATACAGATTGGGATTCAGACGGATTTCTCGATCAAAACGATGATTGTATTGACATGCCTATGGGTTCTAATGGTACAAACGGTTGTCCTGACTCGGATGGAGATGGCAAGCTTGACAAGGATGATGCGTGTCCGGAAATTCCTGGAAAAGGTGAAAACGGATGTGTATTAAATGGCTCTTTTATTTTTTGGTATAACCAAAATTACCAATGGCTAGGAGAAATAAGCATTTATATAGATGGTGAATTTGCTGGAACTATAACCGATTGGTATGCTGAAAATCCAGGTTGCAATGCATCAGGTTGCGTAACAATAAATCGTCCTCCTGGATCCTATCAATGGTATGCAGAAGCTGACGGTCTTACTTGGAGTGGGGATGAACTTCAAATTAATGAGGGTGGTTGTGATAATTTAGGGCTCAATGGATTAAATTAAATATATGAACGGATTTAAAAAATGTAGTAATGGTCACTTTTTCAAAGAAGACCTAAACACTTGTCCTTATTGTCCTGGATCCTCTTCAGGACCTGGATCATCTTCACCGACCGTGAATTTTGATAAAACAATGGTCACTGGAACGGGTAATAATGAAACCGATGCCGATAAAACTAAAGTTTTTGGTAACGAGGGAGAAACCAGCAATGAACAGAAAACTAAAGTTGTGGGAGGAGGTAATTCTGGTAGTTCCTCTCCTAGTAATACGCCTAAAAGGGATTTAAATCGTACGTACATTGGAGGAGTCACCGAAAGTAATGATGCCGAAAAACCAGGTAAGATAGAAAGTGCCCCAAGGGCCACCAGAAAAATTGTGGGTTGGATTATTTCTTATACCTTGGACGAAATGGGGGTTGATTACCGAATTTACGAAGGACGTAATACTATTGGCAGGGATGCCAGTAACACTATTCCCATTACCAAAGACACTACAATTTCAGGTGAACATGTGATTATTTTGTTTCGAAGTGGATCTTTTAAAATCAAAGATCGCATGACGGCTAATGGCACTTTTATCAATGGGGAAGAAATTGAGGTTGAAGAGGCTTATGACTTAAATGATGGAGATGATATTCGTTTAGGGAATACTGTATTTAAATTTAAGTCCGCACTTTAAGTTGGACTTATTTTGGTCAAAGTAATTAATTAAGGTTCCACATTTTATCGAAATTTATGTTCAAGTGTTTTCCCATTTCTACAATTTGTCTTGCGGCTTGTTTTTTTATTCATTCTTTATATGGCCAGAAAGAAATTGAAGTAAGAGACTTAAATACGACTGACTTCCCAAATGTATGTGGAAAGTTGTGGGTAAGAAATCCGAATGGAATCAAAACCGATCGTTTGAAATTTTTAGAGAACGATTTGACCTTGGGGGTTACCTTCGGTACTGTGAATCATTTTGATTCCTTGTCGAAAAATAAAAGTATATTGTTTTTGGTATTGAATTCATCAAATACACCAGATTTGAATTGGTATCAAAATGTCATAAAGGCCTCTTTATCAAAATCAGTAATAAAAAAAGGGGATAAAATTGCTGTCGCTTCTTATACTTGCAAAGATAATGGGAGGTTCATTTACCCAAGATATCCGCAATTTTCGGATGATATTCAAACAATCGTAGAAAAAGTTGATTCTATTAAAAATCAACCTCGTAGCAATCTTTATCAAGGCAAGTCACAAGTATATTTGGCGCTTAATGAAGCCTTAGAGATGCTAGAACAACAAAATCTCGAAATGCCTACTGGAATTATTATTGTTTCTGACGATCGTAATTTTGACCCTAATTTTGCTGGGGAACGCCCAGTAGACAGGTCAAAAAGGTTAAATATTCCAGTGTATTGTATCTGCCTTGACCGATATCAAAAATCGTACGAAATAAAAGATTTGTGTGCTCAAACTTATGGATTATATAATGCCTTTAAAGTACAAGATCAAGCTAGTAAGCAAATTCAAACCTATTTATCCAATTTTATTCAACGTCAAGCTGGTCTTTACTACCCTTTTAACTATACTTCTACGTTTGAAAAAGATGGTAAACCCCATTTAGTTAAAATTGATTCTCAAACAGAAAAATATTCTTTTACACTAACAACTCCTACACCAACCCTATTTGAGTGGATTTCCGAAAATATGCTTATTTCGGTAGGTATTTTAATATTGTTAATTGCTGTCATTGTTTTTCTCTTCCTTTTGGCAAAAAAAAATAAACTCAAAAAGGAGGCTATTGAATTAAACAAACAAGAGAAAATTAGGCTCATGGAACTTCAGCAACAGGAGGCTCAAGATAAAATATCGAAACAATCCCAAGAAATTGATAACATAAATAATCAGCGCCAAAAACAAAAAGAAGAGCAAGAAAAACTTCGGCTTACTGAACAACAACAGATAGAAGAAGAGGCACAATTTAAAAAAATGTTGGAACGGGGGAACTTACCATGGTTTGAGTACAAGGTAGGGGAGAACCAGGGAAGTTATCAAATTGCGAGTCCCCGTTTAAGTGTTGGCAGGGATGAAAGCAGCGATTGGGTGATTCCACATCCCACAGTATCACGCAGACATTTTGAGCTCACCTTCAAAGATTATATTTACACAATAAAGGACTTAGGTAGTTCAAATGGTTTATTGGTTAATGGAGAGAGAGTCAATATCATGGAATTGAGGCATGGTGATGTCATTCAGGCTGGCGATTTAAGTTTAACGTTTCATATTTAATTTTTTTTGTATTATGCAATATTTAAGTTCATCCCTTACTGACGTTGGTCGCGTAAGAAGTGCAAATGAGGATAGCTACGGGGATGCAAATACACCCAACGGACACGTGTATGTGGTATGCGACGGCATGGGAGGGCATGTTGGTGGGGCTACCGCTTCAAGTATTGCCGTTTCAAGTATACTAGAGTATTTTTCTAAGGAGGTGTACGATAACCTTATACAAGCACTTGACAGAGCTTTGATTTTTGCGAACGAGCAAGTTTATGCACGAGCGGTTAACGATGTTAACCTAAAGGGTATGGGGACAACGGCCTTGGTACTCTTAATTAAGGATAATGAATGTTTCATAGGTCATGTGGGGGATAGCCGGATTTATCTTAAATCCGACGGTAAACTTAACCGATTAACTAAGGACCATTCGTTTGTCCAAAACCTAGTAGATTCAGGAATAATTTCCGACGAAGATGCAGAGAGTCACCCGAATAAAAATCAGATTTTAAAGGCATTAGGGATTTCTCCGAACCTTGAACCTACTATTTGTCAATCTCCTATATTACCTAAACAAGGAGATGTGTTTATGTTGTGTTCTGATGGAATGAACGGAATGGTGAACGACCATTCCATGGAAATGATGATTAATTTTTCCGATTTAATTCTTTCATCTCAAACCCTGATCCGAGCTGCCTTGGATGCAGGAGGAAATGACAATGTAACTGTAACACTTGTTGGTATCACATCTAGTCCGCACACAACATCTCAATTCAAACACTTCAATCCAACGCCAAAGTTCGACGCGCGTTCCACAACGGATTTAAATTCAACAAATAATTCAAGAGCCAAGAAGAAAAATAGCCTTTTGATTTACGCGGGATCTGGTCTTATTTTAATCGTGTTGGGTTTTGTTGCTAATAATTTCCTCAACCAACAACCTGATCAAACTCAAACTCAAACTCAAACTCAAACTTCAAATGAAGATAAAAATCAAAATACAAATAAGGTAGGTGATCTTGCAATGACCAAAAAAGATATTGCTTATTGGCCTGAGCAAGATACCGCAGGATTGAAGGAAAAGAATATTAATGAACAGGATGGCCCATATCCTGCATGTAATAATAAATACACGGCAATCGTGAAGGATGGAAAGGTGGTGAAATTCGAAAAGAATAAAAAAGTTCCTGTTACTAAAACAAAAACATTTAAAACATATGAACACGTTTTTAAGCGAGGTGAAACAATTGACGAAGTTGTAAACTCATTTAATAAGTCCCAATGTAAAAATTTATCTAAGAAACAGTTACAAGATCAAAACCCTAAGAAAATTTCTGATAAATTCGAAATCACTGCTGGAGACACTATATATGTAACATGCGAATGTCCTTAGTATGCGCGTAGGGCCAAATCTAGAAATCGTTGAATCCATTAAATCCGGTGGCACCTCTAATTTATTTTTGGCTGTTGATCATTATACAGGATTTCCTGTGGCCGTAAAAGAACTAAAACCTGGATTTTTTGCGAACGAAATGGTCCGTGAAAAGTTCAAAGAGGAAGCTAACCGCTATCTGTACCTACAGCACCCTAATATTGTACGATTAAAAGACTTTATTGATACAGGCGAAACCTATTATTTAATAATGGAATACATCGAAGGTCATGATTTAAGTGATTATATATCAACAATAAGTGGTCCTTTGCCAATATATAGTATTTCATTAATAATGAACGAAGTATTAAGTGCCTTGCAATATGCGCATGACCAAAATATGATTCATCTCGACCTCAAACCATCGAACATCATGCTAACTAGAGAAAATCGAGTTAAGGTTATCGATTTTGGGATTGCGCACGACAAAAATAAGGGGAAACTACAGGCCATAATGGGAAGTCCTGCATATATGAGTCCAGAACAAATCAAAGGAGAGAATATAGATCACCTTTCAGATATCTATTCTGTTGGTATTACCATCTTTGAGTTGCTTTCTGGATTTCTTCCGTTTCGCGGAGGAGGCACTAAAGAGGACCTTTTTGAGGCTATTCAGCAACAAGAATTACCCGAAGTCAAATTATGCTATGAAGCTGATTTACCACAATCCGGAAGAATAAATAGCATTTTACGAAAAGCAACTGCAAAAAAACCAATAGACAGATACCAAAGTTGCGAAGAATTACAATTTGAATTAATTCAATTTTTATGACACATAAGATTATACGAATAGGTCGGTCAAGTAACAATGACATTATCTTAAACCATCCCTCCATATCTAGAAGGCATGCAGAATTATTTTACGACTCCATGGGGAATGTTTTTCTTACGGATTTAAATTCCTCCAACGGAACTTTTGTGAATGGAAAAAGAATTACAGGTTCGGTTCAATTAAACCAGTACGACATTGTGAAACTTGGTGTTGCCGATATTATCCCGTGGCGAAATTACCTAGAAGGATCATCCGTTCAATTTGCCGGTAATAACACCCAATATCAACCCACTTATGAGGAAATTCAGCCCGTACATCCTTACCCACCCACAACCCCAAAACGGAATTCCAATACTTGGAAAACTGTAACCATTACATTATCCGTTTTAGTCGTGGTGGGGTTAATTGCTTTTTCGCTGAATGAATCTGATTTTTTGGATAATAAACCTCAAGCAATTGACCCCAATAAACCGAATTCAGGGGGAGAACAACCAGAACAATCAAGTTCAAATGAAATCACTTACGATTTTAGTTGCTTGAAAGATAAAAAGGATGGTGGTTCCACGGAGGTAATTGATGTCCTGGAAGGTGTTGATTCGGAAATGACCAATGCCCTTGGAGGCGAGGTGAGCATCGAAGAAGAAGAAAACTTAGGAAACGAATTGTACAACCAACTACGACAAGAAAATCAATTCATCGAAAATGGAAAAGAAATCGAAAATTTGAGGACCTTATTAACCCGCCTGACCAAGGAAATAAAAGAACCCAAAGGTTACCATTATCAAATTTACTTATTGGATGACGATCAACAATTAAACGCATTTACGGCAGGAGCGAAAATATACGTTACCTCTCGAATGTACAAATTCTGTGAATCCAACGATGAATTAGCTTGTGTAATAGGCCATGAAATAAACCACAACGAATTGGGGCATATCAAACAACATATACAAAAAGAAAGATTACTCGGTGCAGAAGGTGCAGGTGCTATTGGTTTATTGACCGTTTCTTTTGGACAAAAAAAAGAAACCCATTGCGATATGACAGGCATTGATTTAGCCATTGCCGCAGGCTATAACGGATGCGTTAATATAGGTCTTTGGAAAAGAATGAAAGATGCCTCTCAAGAAGGCGATTATAATGCGGTAGAAAATTTATTTCGATCGCATCCATACTCTGAAAAAAGAGCCAATTGCTCCAAAAGCCACATCAAAAACAATTATAAATTTGATTGCGAAACGATCGAGCCTGAATAAGCATTTACTGAGTTGTGCTGCTTTAACATACACAATCCCTACCCTATGAAAAGAATTTTCAAATCTAAAACAAGCTTAGTATTGTTAATTATAATTGTATTTGGGTTTCTACTTGCACAAACCGTGAGCTACCCCCAATACCACCGCATGCTTGGTTTTCAATTGAATGACATCAAGGACGGACAAATAAAGGGTATTGCAGATCTTGAAATTAACAATGAGAATTGGTTCAGTTATTCTGGCCGCGCGTTAACGTGCGAGATGTTTTACAAGAATAGACAAATCGCTTCCGGATCAAATCCCAACCCCTTCAAAATCAAACGGAATTCACAAAGTCCCATTGCGCTAAATATTGTGTTTTACTTGGATTCCTTGAAAGACGAATTAAAAACCTTTCTACTCAACGATTCAATAGAATTCGATGTCAAGGTTCATGGTAGGTTCTCCTTTTTACGAATACCGATTTCCAAATCCTTGAAAACGAAAATATCTACCCGTGAAATGGTCAATAATATGATATCAAATATCATGGGGAACGGTGGCTTGAACCTTACCAAAGTACAATTGAAGGAATTAACTCCAAGTCAATCAGTATTTCATATAGGATTCAAATTCACCAACAATACCCCCATCGATATGCTCTTGGAAAATATTCGATTTTCTGTTTTTGATGATAAAGATGAGAATAAGCGTTTAGCCGATGTTCAATTTGACGTAAATGAAAAAATTCCCGTAGGGCAAGAAAAAGAAATAACCGGTGATGCCAAATTAGATAATTTGAAATCCGTTTTTTCAGGAGTAATCAAAGTAATAACGCGGGAACTAGTTTATTACATTTCAGGATCTGCTTCCATTCGATTAGATAATCGACAGATTCTTGTTCCAATTAAACAGTCGTTTAGCGTTGATCCAACAACAAGAAAAATAACAATAATCAACTAAAATGAGTAATTCGGAAAGATCGGTAAAGATCGGCTTTGTTTGCGATAAATTACTCGTAAAAAAAGTTGCCTTTAGTAAAGGCAATCAGGCTGTTTTAATTATCGGAAAATCGAATACATGCGATATTATCTTAGAGGATTCAACGATATCAAAGCAACATGCCCAAATTTTACATAACGAAAACAACGAGTTGTTTCTCATTGATTTGGATAGTTCAAATGGAACATTTATTAATGATCGTAAGTTGGAACCTGGCGTTCCATATCCGATAAAAGATACCGACGACATTCAATTTTCAAGTATAGGTGCTATTAAACTCACCTTTGACCCGGATAAATATCCCGCAGCATCGAAACAAGAATATCAAAAAGGACCTCAAATCAGTGAATCCGGAAACGTTTTTGGCACCACGGATATCATCGACAAAGTGCGACAAAAGGGTAGCGTAATCATTGGTAGAAGTGGAGAATGCGATGTGGTATTGCCTGACCAAAATACAATTTCGAGACGTCATGCTCGCATTGAGAGAAAGGGAAACGATTTCATTTTATCCGATTTAGGTTCGCTCAATGGCACCTATCTCAACGGAAGAAGGATTTCAGGATCCGTAAAAGTACAAGAATCCGACACGATTTTCATTGGTAGGTTTCAAATTCAACTCAAAGGTCGAGCGAGAGATTTATCTACCGAAGTTTCCATTAAAGCGGCATCCATTTCAAAGCAATTCAGCAACGGTAAAATTGGTTTGCATCCATGTTCCTTTGACATTCCATCGAAAACCTTAACTGCCGTAATGGGACCGTCAGGTTGTGGTAAATCTACCCTTTTAAAAGCGCTTAATGGCGATGCCCCTCCGTCATCAGGTAAGGTGTCCATTAGCGGGCTCGACTTTCATGAGAACTTCGATTATTTGAAGACGCAGATTGGCTACGTACCGCAAGATGATATTGTTCATCGTGAATTAACCGTAGAACAATCGCTTTACTTTGCAGCAAGACTGAGATTAGAGCGCGCCGACCAAGAATTTCTAAATAATAAAATCGAAACGGTATTACGCGACCTCAATATTGGCCATATTCGTTCCAATCTCGTAGGTGAAATCAGCGGTGGTCAACGCAAAAGAGTTTCCATTGCAGTAGAAATTCTAACAGATCCTTTGATCCTTTTTCTAGATGAACCCACTTCGCCCTTGGACCCACAAACCATTGAAGAATTCTTAGGAATCCTAAAAAATCTGGCGAAAAAGGGGACCACCGTAATGATGGTTACCCATAAGCCTGAGGACCTCCACTATATGGATTCAGTCATTTTTATGGCAGAGGGGGGGTATCTCGTTTATCAAGGGGATTCAAAAAATTATTTAAACTATTTCCAAACGGTAGATACGGTAAAGGTATATGCTGAACTTGCGAAACCAAAATCTCAAAAGTGGATTGATAAAAGACCAATTAAGGGAAACACAACGAAAGGACAATCGGTTATCAACCCTCAACAAAGAAAATCAGTTAATTTTTTCTCTCAGTTTTGGTGGTTGACCGCTAGGTATTTCACCATCAAATTCAACGATAAAGTTAATACCGGAATTCTCATCGCCCAAGCACCAATTATCGCTTGCCTGATTTGCCTTATTTTTGATAACATATCTCAAGCAGTACCTTTCCTGATGGCTATTTCCGCTATATGGTTCGGGACGAATAACGCGGCCCGAGAAATTGTGGGTGAAACGGCTATTTACAAACGGGAAAGAATGTTCAATCAGGGAATTCTTCCTTACGTGTTATCCAAAATCACCGTACTCGGTGCTTTTGCAACCCTACAATCCTTGCTGTTTGTTCTGATTATTTTCGTGAAATTTCATGGCAATTCTCCCTCGTGGAACGAACCCTTCATATCCTTCTTGTGGATGTTACTTTTATCCATTGCTGCTTCCTTGTTGGGTCTATTGCTTTCGGCACTGGTTTCTTCAACTGAAAAAGTAATGACCCTTGTGCCAATTGCTCTTATCCCACAAATAATGCTCGCGGGTATTGTGACCAAAATAAATAGCATTTGGGTCGAATTCCTTAGCTATTTTACCCTAGCTCGATGGGGTACAGAAGGCTTTAGTTTAATTCAAAAAAACATCACTGTTCCAAATATTGTAATTGATAAAGAACGGTCAAGTTATGATGAAAGCACACAAGATGTTGACCTCGTGTTAAGGGAAAACGGGACCAAAACTGCCGATGCAAAAACCGAATTGGTAAAACAATTCCACGACTCTTACCCTAAGAATTTTGGTGATTTACATGCCACAGTAACCTTAGATTTGTTAATGATTGTGGCATTTTGTTGCTTGTTTTTCATCCTTATTTACATAACACTTAAACGTAAAGATTCCATGAAAAGCTAAGCTATGCTATGCTATGCTAAGGCGGTGTGATATCTTTCTTTCTAAAAAGGATTAACAAATAACCCGGAAACACATCTTAAAAACAAACTTCCATGATTAATTCCTCTGTTGGCAAATACAAAATAATCCGCTTAATTGGTGAAGGCGGCATGGCTTCCGTTTATGAAGCAGAGCATGAAATGCTCGGAACTAAAGTTGCTTTGAAGGTCTTGAATCCCGTACTTTCCGCCAATGAACAGATCCGAGAGCGTTTTAAGAATGAAGCTAAAATGATGGCGTCATTCAACCATCCGAATATTACCCGAATTATTGACTTTGATGAACAGCCGCATCAATTGTCGATTGTCATGGAGTTTTTGGAGGGGGAGGATTTGAGCGATAAAATTAAATGCAATGGGCCGTTGAGCCGGCAAGAGGTAAAAGACATCTTTGTTCAAACGCTTTCTGCCTTTCAATATGCGCATGAAAAAGGTGTGGTTCATCGGGATATCAAACCCTCAAACATTTATGTCTTACCCAATCGTCACGTAAAAATCCTTGATTTTGGAATCGCTAAATTGTTCGGACAGGGCAATGAAATGACGCAAACGGGAACCCAAATAGGAACCCCGATTTATATGAGCCCAGAACAGGTCAAGGGGGATAAATCCATCGATCATCGAAGTGATATTTATTCTTTGGGAGTTACCATGTATTTTGCCATCAATGGAAAACCACCTTACGATTCGGATGCCGATTCACAATTTAATATTTTTAATAAAATTGTACATGAATCACTGCCTGAATTACAAAATCAAGGAGCATTTTTTGATTTAATTAAGAAGGCAACACAAAAAGACCGGGAACAGCGCTTTCAAAGTTGTAAGGAGTGGAATAAAGCCCTTTTAGATTTTTACGACAATTCTTTTGAAGTAAAAGAAAATGGAAATACTTTGAATTTTCCACATAACAAAAACGAAACATCGATAGCTGAAAATCAAATAGATGATCAAAATCATAATATTAGCGACAATGAAATTCCAATATTTGACAACTCAAAGAATACAACAAAAAAAATTACTCGACCTAAGTCATATCTTATTGAATCCATTTTGATTACTCTTTTTTGTTGTATGCCGTTGGGAATTGTAGCATTAATTAATGCTTCAGATGTAGAATCTCAATATAATTCGGGCAACTATGAAGGTGCGGTGAAAAGCGCAAAACAGGCTAAATCATTGGTGTTAATTTCTTTTTTATTGGGTATTTTTATTGATTTTGTAATTATCAGTTTTTTCTGGAAGTAAAAGAAATTATTTTATTAATCTTCGGATCATTAGTTATCGTTCGAACTATTTTTGTTTACGCGTATTTTTAGGTAAATGAGACCTACACCAATATATACTTTCGAGAAATTCGCTCCAACCAAACAGATGGAATTTAACTACGTTTATCAAAATTCCTTTAATGTTGATTTAAAACAGTCTCAGTTAAATCAAAAAACAAATCCAAAAAATACTTTTTTTTCCCCCATCGGCTTTATCGCATACGACGAAAACAACGCCCCTGTCGCCTTTTATGGTGTGTATCCATGCACCATGATTTATCGCGGCAAACGCTTCTTGGTGGCGCAATCCGGAGATACCATGACCCTCCCCGAACACCAAGGAAAAGGCCTTTTTACGCAATTGGCGAAACTTACCTACGAAGCTTGCAAATTTGAAGGCATTCATCTGGTTTTTGGCTTTCCTAATGAAAATTCCTACCCGGGTTTTGTTAAGCGCCTGGGTTGGACGCACTTCGACAACCTCTCCGTGTACTTGATGCGCGTGAAAGGCCTCGCCTGGCTGCGTTTAAAAAAGACCTTCCGTTTACCCCAATCCTGGCACACGAGATGGTGTCAATTCATCCTTAAACGCCAACCTAAAGGCCAACCTTTTGCTTCATCGATCACCAACGACGTGCATGCCGTGGTGGACCACTCGCCGGATTTTTTCGAATACAAATGCTACGGCGGGAATTTTTTAATCGATGTAAACGGTATTTCTGTCTGGGTCAAATTCAACGCCGAATATTTGTTTATTGGCGACATGGACGTCCGCACGGAAGCAGATTTTCTGAAAGTTACCCGCAAACTGAAACGCATTGCTCGCTGGTGTGGGTTGCCGCACCTACGCATGCACGTGTCTTCCTCTACGCATTACGATGAATGGTTTCAACGCCATGGAAAAAAGCACAACCTTTCCTATCCCGTGGGAGGCATTGCCTTTTCGGAAGAAATCCCATTAGAAATGCTTAAATTCACCACGGCCGATAATGATACTTTCTAGTGCAATTAACTTGGATTGAACAAAAAATTTTAGGACTCTTTGTCAAATCAAAGGGTTGGTTATCCAAACCCCTTTTCGGCGGACGAGGAATGCTCTTCATGCTCCATCGGGTGCTTCCCGAAGACGAAAGGTTGCGTTACCCCTTAAATCAAGGCCTTGCGATAACACCGGAGGCGCTTGAAAAAACAATCCTTCACCTCAAACAAGAAAACTACCGCTTCCTTGCCTTGGATGATGTAGAAAAGGAACTTCACAATACGAAAAACAAGCAGCCTTTTGTAGTATTTACCTTGGATGACGGCTACGCTGATAATTTTGTCCACGGTAAACCCATTTTCGAAAAATTCGAGATTCCCTTCGCCGTGTTTGTGACCAGCTCCTTTCCCAACGGCACCGCTTTTCCTTGGTGGTACGCATTAGAGGAAACACTGAGCCGAGCAGGGGAGTTGGCGCTTCAAAACGAGGATCACCCGATGCATTTCGCTTGGCAAAACGCTCAGGAAGGCGCGGCTTTATACCTGAGCATCGCGCAAAGGTTCAAGCAAAACGACACCCCTAAAAACAGAAATTACCTGCAAGGATTATTTGATGCTGAAGCCTTGAACCGAGCCTTGGACTTTGCGGCTCCAGCCTCCTGGGAACGCTTGGTATTGGAAGCAGCACACCCCTTAATCACCCTTGCTGCGCACACAAAAAACCATTTTCGCCTCGCTTCCCTCAACGAGGAAGAAGCATGGGATGAAATCCATGGAGGTAAAATCGAATTAGAGCATCACCTGAAATGTTCTATCGCACATTTTGCCTATCCCTATGGAGGAATTGGCGATTTCACTGCTCGGGACGTTGCTCTCGTGAAACAAGCAGGATTCAAAACGGCTGCCGTAAATTATCCTGGGAATATTCTGAACTCTCCGAAACTCGAATTGCTTACGCTGCCGCGTTACCCCTTGGGAGAGCGCATGACCGTCGAAAAATTGAAGCAAATTCGGAATGGAATTGCCCATTTTGCGGCCCACGGATTTAAATCTTCATATATATCATGACCACCAAGATGGAAGTTTCGGTCATTATTGTTAATTACAACACCACCGATTTGGTGCTGCAATGTATTGCTAGCTTAAAAAAAAACGTCCAATTATCCTT
>Ga0214921_10007169_pt1 | contig 14952 bp, 13 predicted proteins | sample LL1505_MetaG_FD_177992 | JGI IMG/M metagenome (GOLD analysis project Ga0214921, IMG submission 177992) | Freshwater microbial communities from Lake Lanier, Atlanta, Georgia, United States - LL-1505 | ecosystem: Environmental > Aquatic > Freshwater > Lake | place: USA: Georgia | collected... | reverse complement strand
CCATCGCCCTGCTCGGTATTGGAATGATGGGTTTTCCCATGGGGCGCAGGCTGTGTGAGTCGGGTTACACCGTTCAAGCCTGGAACCGCACGCGCGACAAGGCGGACCGACTGGCCCCGTTTGGCGCGCAGGTGTTTGACCATGCGGCCGATGCGGCAAGTGGCGCAGATGTGCTGATCACCATGCTGGAGAACGGCGATATCGTGGAGCAAGTGCTGTTTGGCGCTGCAGGTGCCCCCGGTGCGGCGGCTGCACTCAAGCCTGGAGCGGTGGTGGTGGATATGTCGTCCATTAAGCCCGCCCAAGCCAGAGAGCATGCCCAAAAACTGGCGCAGCTGGGTGTGTTGCATTTGGATGCACCCGTATCAGGCGGCACAGTAGGGGCGGAACAAGGCACGTTGGCGGTGATGGCCGGAGGCAAAGCCAGCACTTTTGAACAGGTGAAGTCCATTTTTGAGCCCCTGGGGCGTGCCACGCATGTGGGCCCGAGCGGCTCGGGCCAGCTGGCCAAGCTGGCCAATCAAATGATTGTGGGCATCACCATTGGCGCGGTAGCTGAAGCGTTGCTGTTGTGCGAAAAAGGCGGAGCCCAGATGGCCCAAGTGAAGGAAGCCATTAGCGGCGGGTTTGCCGACAGCCGCATTTTGCAAGTGCATGGCCAGCGCATGGTGGACCGAGACTTTGCCCCCCGCGCACGCATGACGGTACAGCTTAAAGACCTGCGCAACGCGCTGGATACGGCAGGAGGTTTGGGTTTTGTTGCCCCCATTACAGGGCTTTTGGAGCAGTTGTACGCGCAAGGCATTGCCCACGGCCATCAAGACTTGGACCACGCTGGCTTGTTTGTGGAACTGGCTGAGCTCAACGGTATGCGTTGATCAAGCCTGCTTTTTATGCAGGGCATGTGCCTGCAATTGCTCCAGCGACACATGGTCCAGTGCAGCAATATGGGTGCTTTCCAGCACCACGGGTGGGGCAACGCCAGCATCCAAAGCTTCTTTCCAGCGCAACACGCACAGGCACCAGCGGTCGCCGGCTTGAAGTCCCGCAAAACGGTACTCGGGACGGGGGGTCATGAGGTCGTTGCCACGCTGCAACGAAAACACCAAGAATTCCGGCGTGACGCGGGCGCACACCACATGGGTTCCTGGGTCTTCTTCATGGTGGTGGCAACACCCGTCGCGAAAAAATCCGGTCAGGGGGTCGTAGGAGCAGGGCACCAGATCGCCCCCAAGCACATTTAAAGATCTCATGTCCTGAACTGTAGCGGGATTGGGTTTGACCTGGGGTTGGCTTTGAGTTTCAGGCTTGCACGTACATTACGGGCCTGCATCGTTTTTATCCACCCTTGGCCAACATTGGCGACCCCTGAGGTCAACCCGTTGAATTTCGCACAGCTTTTATTTCCGGATTTTTCGCTGATCTTGTGCGGCTTTTTGGTCTGCCGCTTCACGCCACTGAACCGGCAGGTTTGGGAGCCGGTAGAGCGCTTGGTGTATTTTTTTCTGTTTCCCGTGCTGCTGTTTTACAGCATTGTGCGCAGCCCACTGGACCTGCAAGCCACGTCCAGCCTTATTGGTGCGGGGGTGCTCACAGGCCTGTGCGGCATAGGCTTGGCTTACGTCCTGCCTTACTTGCCAGGGCTAAATAGCCGCATAGACCCTCGCCTGCATGCGGGCAGCGCGCAAGTGGCGTTCAGGTTCAACTCCTTTATTGGGCTGGCTTTGGCCGAGCGTGTTGCGGGCGCACAGGGCTTGCTGCTCATTTCGGTGCTGATTGGGTTTTGTGTGCCCATGTTCAACATTGCGGCGGTGTTTCCCATGGCACGTCATGGGCAGCGCAGCGTTTGGGGTGAGTTGGTGCGCAACCCCTTGATTTTGGCCACCGTATCGGGCTTGGCTTTCAACCTGCTGGGGCTGCAACTGCCAGTTTGGGCAGAGCCCAGCCTGAGCCGCATTGGAGGCGCCTCGTTGGCGCTGGGCTTGATGTCTGCAGGGGCGGGGCTGCAATTTTCAAGCTTCAGCAGAGGCCAGCTGTTGGCGTTGCTGACCTTGGGAATTCGGCATGCCATTACCCCTTGCATTGCGCTGGGCTTGGGGCTTTGGATGGGGCTGCAACCTGCGCAACACATGGTGCTGATGATTTTTTCGGCGCTGCCCACGGCATCCACCTGCTATGTGCTGACCAGCCGCATGGGCTACGACGGGCCCTACGTGGCGGGACTGGTGACCTTGTCTACCCTGCTGGGCATGGCCAGCCTGCCTTTTGCCATAGCGCTTTTGGGCTTATAACTCAGGTTTTGGTCAGTTTTCGCCTTTGAGCAGCTCCGCCGTAAAGTGGTGGATGGTCTGCACATCGGGCTTGAGCGGTGTGAAGTTGATGGCCTCACGGTGCATGATGCCGCGCAGACCTTTGTCGATTTCCAGCGCTTGCTCTTCGTCTTGGAAGCGGCCGGTGTGCACATATTTCTTGTCGCCCCGCTCTACCATCACATTGATGTTGTTGTACTGCTTGTACCAAGCCAAGATTTGTTGGCGGGTTTTGCCAATGTCACAAATGTTGTCGGGGTGGTACTCGTTGTAAAACAAAATTTGCGGCAAGGAGCATTCGGTGACCAAGTACTGCACTTGGCCGTCCATCAGTTCCAGCATCAAGTTTTGTTGCTGGGCAATGCGGTGCTGGTTGCGCAGGGCTTCAAAGTCTTTTTGCCACACCTTGGATTTGGCATAGTCAGGAATCAGCTCCACCGATTTGTGGTGCAGGTTCAAATACAAAATGATGGCTGAGGTGAACAAAGACTTGTCGCAACCCGGCCCGCCAATGATGTTGATGACCTTGGTGGGGTACATGCGCATTTTGTTTTCGGGCAAATGGTCCGACACATAGGTGAATCGCATGGTCATTGAAGTCTCCTTTTACTCCTGAATTTGGGCCAAAGCCCATAGCACATGTTCGCGCACCACTTCACTCGGGTGCTGCGCCCTGAGCAGCAAGGCATTCTGAATGCCGGCATCATGCCCCAAACGCAAGGCGTTGCCCATGGCAATCGCAATATTACGCAACCATTGGGCGTGTCCAATCCTCCGAATAGCGCTGCCTTCGGTGCGCTTTAAAAACGCCTCCTCGGTCCAGGCCATCAGCTCCACCAGAGTGCTGTGGCCCAGGCCTTCGCGCTCTTCAAAGTCGGGCAACACCGCACGTTGGGCAAATTTATTCCAAGGGCACACCAGCTGGCAATCGTCGCAGCCATAAATGCGGTTGCCCATTAAAGGGCGCAGCGCCTCGGGCACAGAGCCCGCATGCTCAATGGTGAGGTAAGAAATGCACCGCCGCGCATCCAGAATGTTGGGGCCCAATATGGCTTGGGTGGGACAAATGTCGATGCACGCAGTGCAGCTGCCGCAGTGGTTCGACACCGGTTGGGTTTCGGGCAAAGCCAGGTTGACAAAAATTTCGCCCAAAAAAAACATGGAGCCGGCTTCTCGGTTTAACAACAGTGTGTGCTTGCCACGCCAACCCAAGCCGCTGCGCTGCGCGAGTTCAACCTCGAGTACGGGGGCTGAATCGGTAAACACCCTATATTGCAGGTGGGGCAACTGGCTTTGCATGCGCTGGGCCAACTGTTGCAAGCGCTGGCGCAACACCTTGTGGTAATCCCGCCCCCTTGCGTACACCGACACCACAGCGTGCTCTGGCCGCTCTAGCACTTGCAGCTCTTTAGGGGCCCAATCTTCAGGTGATGCAATGTTGCTGGGCGGCAAATAATTCATGCGCAGGGTAATGACGCTCAAGGTACCGGGCACCAGCTCGGCCGGGCGGGCCCGCTTCAGCCCATGTTGGGTCATGTAGTTCATACTACCGTGAAAGCCTTGCGCCAGCCAATCCAACAATGCGGGCTCGGCATCGGTGAGGTCTACACCGCTGATGCCGATTTGGGAAAATCCGAGCTCAGTCGCCCAAGTTTGAATCTGATCGACCCAATTGGAGCTTTCTGGAGAGCTGTTTTCTAATTCGCTTTGAGGATGTTCGTGCACGTTGACCCCATTGTAAAAACCCTGCACTGGAACCATGAGGACCAGACCATGGCCTTTGCGCAGGGTTTGGCGCAGCACCTTTTGGCGTCAGACAGCTTCCACACCCTCTACATAGAACTTCAAGGACCGCTGGGCTCTGGCAAAACCACACTGGTGCGGCACTTGCTGCGCGCCTTAGGGGTGGAAGGCCGCATCAAAAGCCCCACCTATGCGGTTCTTGAAACCTACAACCCCAAAGATTTTTCCATTTTTCATTTTGATTTTTATAGATTGACCGATCCACGCGAATGGGAGGACGCGGGTTTTAGGGATGTGTTTGGGGGTGCGGGCCTCAAACTTGCCGAGTGGCCAGAGCAGGCCGCTGGCTTGTTGCCCACTGCCGATCTAACGCTAAGCCTGCGCACCCTAGACCAGGAGATTCGAGAAGTAGAGTTAACAGCTGCCACGCCCAAAGGCCAAGAGCTTTATAAACTTTGGCATCCTCAATGACGCCCCCAGTACAAATGAAACGCCGCCAACTGCTTCAACTCTCCGGTGTGAGTTGTGTGGGCACCATGGCCCTGTACCTGGGACCCACGCATTGGGCCTGGGGCGCATCCATATTGGCGGTGCGCATTTGGCCAGCACCCGATTACTCGCGCGTCACCATTGAATCGGATACGCCGCTTAAATTTAAACCTTTGATGGTGGCAGACCCACCCCGTTTGGCTGTGGACATTGAAGGCGTTGTGCTCAACCCCGCCTTGCGTGAGCTGGTGGCCAAGGTGCAAGCCAATGACCCCAATATTGCCGGCATCCGGGTGGGACAGTTTTTGCCTGAAGTGGTGCGGCTGGTGATTGACCTTAAACACAGCATCACCCCGCAGGTTTTTAATCTGGAGCCTGTGGCCGCCTACAAACATCGGCTGGTGTTGGACCTTTACCCCACCACGCCCGTAGATCCTTTGAGCGCCTTGATTGCCGAGCGCGCCAAATCCACTGCGCAGGACCCTTTAGGCGACCTGATGGCGCTACACGCCCAAAAACCGGTGGCTGCGCCAAACAACACGCCCACGTCCAACACACCCACCTCCAACTCACCATCTCCCAGCTTGCCAGCCCCTGCTGTACAAACCGCCAGCAAAACCGAGCGCTTGATCATTGTGGCTTTGGATGCCGGCCACGGCGGCGAGGACCCGGGTGCCATTGGCCCGGGTGGCACGCGAGAAAAAGATGTGGTGCTCAGCTTGGCACACCGCATGCGCGAGCGCATCAACGGTACCACCCTGAACGGCAACCCCATGCGCACCTACCTCACGCGTGATGGCGACTTTTTTGTACCTTTGCATGTGCGGGTGCAAAAAGCACGTCAAGTACAAGCCGACTTGTTTATGAGTTTGCATGCCGACGCTTTTTACACGCCGCGCCCGCAAGGAGCCAGCGTGTTTGCTTTAAGCCAAAGCGGTGCCTCCAGCTCAGCAGCCCGCTGGATGGCCGCCAAAGAAAACAAGGCCGATCTGATTGGCGGCCTGAACGTCAAAGCGCAAGATCCCAACGTGCAACGCATGCTGCTGGACATGAGCACTACCGCCCAAATCAACGACAGCCTGAAGCTGGGCAACACCCTGCTTCAAGAAATTGGCCGGGTAGGCAAGCTGCACAAGCCTCAGGTAGAACAAGCCAGTTTTGCGGTGCTTAAGGCACCCGATATTCCCAGCGTGTTGGTGGAAGCGGCCTTTATAAGCAACCCCGAGGAAGAAGCCAAGCTCAACACCGAGGCCTATCAGGAGCAACTGGCACAGGCTTTGATGCGTGGCATAGAGGGCTACTTTGGCCGGAACCCGCCACTTGCGCGCAGCAGAAGCATTTAGCGTCTTGTCTTAGCCCTTGGCTCAGCACATCACGACTAGGAGGCTTCTGGCAGGCCTCAAGGCACAGCTTTAGACGCGCTGCGCCCCCGCCAAGTACCCCATAACACCAACAGGCCGGGCACCAGAATCATGCCCCAAATGATTTTTTCTAGGTTTTGCTTCACCCAAGGCAAACTGCCTAAAAAGTAGCCCGCCACGCACAGGCCGACTACCCAAATCAATGCGCCGACTACGTTGTACAAGGTGAAGCGACTGCGCGACATATCGGCTACGCCCGCCACAAAAGGCGCAAAGGTGCGAATGAAAGGCATAAAACGCGCCAGGATGATGGTGATGCCGCCGTACCGCTCGTAAAAACCATGGGCTTGGTCAAACGCGCGCTTGTTGAACCAGCGCGAGCTTTCCCATGCAAACACCTTGGGCCCCACATACCGACCAATGGCAAAGTTGGTTTGGTCGCCCAAAACGGCGGCCACCAACAGCACCGTCATCACCAAAGGCAAATCCAACAAACCCACGCCGGCCAAAGCCCCCACCACAAACAACAGCGAGTCGCCGGGCAAAAAAGGCATGACCACCAAGCCGGTTTCTACAAACACAATCAGAAACAGCAACACATAAACCCAAGTGCCGTATTGGGTCACAAAGGCCTCAAGGTGTCGGTCTACGTGGAGGATGAAGTCAAGAAGAAAGGTGAAGATTTCCATGCAGCGGATTATCTCTGCACATTCAGAAGCTCACGGCGTTTTAGAAGTTCAGTGCGTAATAAGCTCTTGCAGAGTTGCTGCCATCTTGTGCTGCTTGGAGCCTTAGGCCCACCTGTTGCTTGAAGTAGCTGACATCGGGCAAATGTTTTTGAAACTTAACGCCTACATAAGCGACGGGATCTAACCCGCTTAACGAGTTTTGCACCTGGCTGTATTGCATCACCCCATTGACATCCACACTGGTAGGCAAAGTCATGTGGACATCGCCCGCCACCACGGTGGGTTTGAAGCCTCCAAAAAAGTTCCAGTCTTGGTATTGATAACCGCCCATACCTTGCATGGCGTAGATGGGCGTGACCTCGGTCACCATACCGGGCACAAAGTCCACCTTGGTGAGCATGATGCCGCCCTGCGCCCACCAGCCTTGTGGTTGACCACGTTTGGTGAGGCGCTGACCGGGTTGGTACATCAAGCTGTACTCGGTGGTGGTGGACAAGTTGGTTTGTCCATAAGCACCGCTAAAGCTGACATACGGGTTGTAGGCACTGGTGGTGAGGGTGACTTGGTGTTTGTATTTGCTGCCTGGGGCCAGCAAGCGGGAGTCAATGGAAATGGTTTGGTCGCTACCGCTGTTGCTGGCATTAAAGGGCTGCGTGGCATCGTTTAGGGCCACAAGGCCCGTCCAGCGCGCGCTCCAGCTTTGCCCGGGGTCGGCATCCAGCATCAAAGGGCTGGCAGATAGGGTGTTGCTGGCCAAGCTGCCCGACAAGTCCACTTTAAAGTCGCGCTGCATGCCGTCTACTGCAGAAATAGAGCTCAGTGTGGCTGCAGTCAAAGGAGATGTTTTGGACAATGAAATGCCGCCGCTCAAAGGTGCCGCGGAACTGGTTCTGCCGTTGAGTGCAATGCCCAAGTTGCCCACCGGTTGCGTGGCTTTGTCTAAGTCCAACAAGCCTTGGCCCATGACCTCAGCGGTGTAGCCAGGTAAGTTTTTGTTGGCCGTTTTGAGCAAAAGCTGCACTTGATTGGATGCGGTCATGTAGGGCCACAGTTGATTGATCACAGCAATGGCACCCGCTGCTGCAGCAGCTGCTTGGCTGGACCCGCTGAGAGCAGCGGAGCCTGTGGTGCTGCCTGCCACAGGAGCTGCTGAATTGACCAACATGCCCGGAGCCAGGATGTAAAAATCACTGATTCGGTAACGATCTTGGCATACGCCGCCTGAAACTGTTTTGCATACTGAACCCGCTTGTGCACCTTCCACGCGCCCGCCTTGTGCATTCCAGTTGCCTACTACCAGCATCTGTCCATTCAACAACAATTTGCCACTGTCATCTGTAGCCGCGGCAAATGTGGCCGGATTCTGCACATAGGGCAGAACTTGATTGCCAGCACTCACAGTGATGGCAATACGAGATGTCAGTGCCTGTGCCCATTTCTTGGGATCTTCAAGGTTGTAGTAGTTGGCGCCACCGTACACAGTATCGGTACTGGCATACATACCATTGGTCAATTTTTTAACCGAAGCTTGATATGCCGATGAGTAATTGGTGTTGGCTGACAAATTGGCTACCACAATGTCAGACTTGTCTGCGGCCCAGGCCAGAGCGTTGACAGCATCAGAGGCGACCAGGCTTTTGCTGTCACTCAATTTTGCAACGGCCAAATTGGCGTCAAAGGCCACGCCCGTAGGTGTTACGCCATTTCTAGCACCTAGAGCAATGCCCGCAACGTTGGAACCATGTCCCACCTTGTCTTGGATGCCGGTGCCCGTGCGGTCGTATTGATACTTGATCTTCCCGGCAAACGCCACGTTGTTGACGTCAACACCCGTGTCCATGATCATGATGGTGCTGCCTTTGCCAGTCCACCCCCTTGCCCAAGCCGCAGCGCTGTTGATGTACTGGTTGGATCCGTTGTTGTATTGGGCATTGACCCAATCGGAGGGCTTGGAGCTGAACACCTGCGTAGGTGTTCCCATGTAGGGCGAGTTGCCGTAGTAAGAGGTTGCGTTGAATGCGCTCGTGGTGGTGGTTGCAGTTGATGCTTGAGCAGGTAGGGCCACTACCGTTTTAGGCGCTGACGCAGGCGTTACCACGGTGCTTGAGGCCAAGGTTTTGACAGTGCTGGGGGTCACCACATTTTTGGTGACCACAGTGTCACTGATCAATTTTTCTGTCACCACTTTTTTTCCGTTACTGAGCATCACAGTCGTAACTTCGTACTTGAGATCACGGCTAGTCGTAGGCGTGGTGGTGGTGGTTTGCGCCAGGTTGTACACATTGCGCACCACCGATCCGTCGCTTTGCGTGACGGTTTGGGTGTCGGTATTGGTGCTCTTGGTCACAGTGGCTGCACCCGTAGAAATCACTGTGGACAAGGTTTTATAGGTAACCGCAGAGCTGACCACCGACTGGGCAAGCGCTGAGCCGGCAGCACAGGCCATGAAAAGGCTGAACAGGAATTTCATTGGAGCTCCCCTGAAGACGACAAGATAACGAAAATTTGTGAACTGATGTTTGCGTTCACAAATTGTGTTGACCGTCACGAGACGCTTACTGACAAACAATGAGGTGTTTATATGCCAGTAAGCATTTTTACGTCAACGTCATTGGCGTGAATCACGCGCGTCACCCCCCCATTTGGGGATGTGGGAGAGATTGAGGATGAATTCCTAAACTGCGCAGTACTTGTCTTGAATCTCTTGATCGGCCAAAAGATCAGAAGCCAAACCTTGGTGCACGATTTGTCCCTGATCAAATATGTAAGCCCGATCAGAAATGGACAATGCGCGCTCTACGTTCTGCTCCACCAGCAGGATGGTGGTGCCCTGTTGCTTCATACGGGTAAAGAGCTCAAACATTTCGTCCACCAAGATAGGCATGATGCCCTCGGAAGGTTCATCCAGCAAAATCATGCGAGGTCGGGCCATCATGGCTCGGGCAATGGCCAGCATTTGCTGCTCGCCGCCCGAAAGTGAGGTGCCTTCTTGGTGCAAACGCTCTTTCAACCTAGGAAAGGTTTGGGCAATTTCTTCTACCAAAGCACTCATCTCGCCCCGCAAAGTGCTTGCAAGCACACCCAGCTGAAGGTTTTCTTCTACAGTGAGGCTGGGCACAATGCGCCGCTCTTCAGGCACATAGGCCAAACCTTTTTGATAACGGATGTGCGTGGGCAGCCCCAACAGCGAAGCGCCATCAAACAGCACGTTGCCTTTGCATTTTTGGACCAACCCCATCATGGTGCGCAAGGTGGTGGTTTTGCCTGCGCCGTTGCGCCCCATGAAGGTCACAATTTCGCCTGCATACACCTCAAAACTTACCCCTTGAATGATGTGGCTGTGGTCGTACCAAGCGTTCAGCTCTTGAACTTTTAACAATGGATTCATGGGTAATCTGTCTGAAGGTGCTGAACTTGATTAATGTTGTCCCAAGTAAACGCGACGCACCTCGGGGTTGCTGCGGATCTCATCGGGGTTTCCTTCGGCCAACAATTCGCCGTGGTGCAGCACGATCAGGCGGTTGCACAAACCCATGACCATCTTCATTTTGTGCTCCACCAAAATCACGGTGCGTTCAGTGGCCAACTGACGAATCAGGTCGACCATGGTTTGGGTTTCTTCGGGCGACATGCCGGCAGTCGGCTCATCCATCAACAACAGTTCGGGTTTGCAAGCCAGCGCCATGGCAATTTCTAGAGCCCTTTGCTGACCATGGGCCAGGTCGCCTGCAAACTGTCGTCCCACCGAGGCGAGCCCCACACGTTCGAGCAATGCATCCGCATCGGCCTTGATTTGGGGGTAATCGTCTCGCGATTTCCAGAGTTGAAACCGGGTGGCTTGCATTTGCAATGCCACGCGCACATTTTCATGGGCAGACAGATGCTTGAACACGTTGGTGATTTGGAAGCTCTTGGCGATGCCTTTGCGAGCGTATTCGTGGGGGGCAATACGCGTGATGTCTTTCCCTTTGAACAGCACTTGGCCTGAACTTGCAGGTACGCCGCCACTGATCACATTGAAAAAAGTGCTTTTGCCAGCGCCATTGGGGCCAATGATGGCTGCGAGTTCTCCTTGTCGAAAACTCACACTGACTTCACCCAGTGCTCGGAACTTGCCGTAATAACGGGCGATTTGGCGTACATCCAGCAAAACAGGTGCCGTCATGCTGCGCCTTCTTTGCGAGCCAGCCACAGCTCACAGCGATGGAGCACCGTGCCCCAAATGCCTTTGGGAAAGAACAGCACAAACAACATGAAGATGATGCCCACCACCCCCATCCAATAACGGGTGAGATTGGTGATCACATCTTCCAAATACAAAAATACGGCTGCGCCTAGGAAAGGGCCAAAAAAAGTGCCCATGCCGCCCAAAAGACACATCATGACCGCCTGACCCGACTGAAGGTAGTGCAACGAATCAATGGGCACGATGGACAGGTGCAAGGCCCTTAGGGTGCCTGCCAGTCCACATAAACCCGCCGACAACACAAAGACCAACAACTTGGCCCGCGCCACGTCGTAGCCACAAGCGGCTGCACGTTTTTCGTTCTCACGGATGGCCTCAATAACCGCGCCAAACGGTGAATTGAGCACCCGGGATACAAACCACAATGCCAAAGCCACAAAAACGAAGATCACGTAATACTTGTTCAGAGGATCCATGAAATCAATGGACCAGCCCAACAGGTCAATGGTTTCAACCTTGACCCCGCGCAATCCGTTTTCACCACCGGTCCACGATTCAGCCTTGTAAAACACGTAATACACAATCTGCGCCAAAGCTAGAGTGACCATGGAAAAATAAATGCCACGGGAACGTATGGCCAGGTACCCGATAAGCAAGCCCACCAACGCAGATGCGACCACTCCGCACCCAATGGCAGCCCACCATGGCCAACCGGCATGCACCACGCTGATGCCCGCCAGGTAAGAACCCACGCCGAAGAAAGCCGCATGCCCAAAAGACAACAGCCCGGTGTACCCAAACAGTAAATTGAAGCCCACGCCAAACAAACCAAAGATCAGGATGTTGATGGAGAGCGCCTCATAGGGCATGAGGTAAGGAAAAATCAACAAAAATAACAGGGCAGTGGCCATGCGGTGGTTGCGCATCCACACATACCAATCAGCCGGATTCAGCACATTGAAATTCATTTTTAAATCTGAAAATGGGTTAACTCATCAAGCCGGCTTTGCCAAAGAAGCCTTGGGGGCGCCACAACAGCACCAAGGCCATCAGCACAAAAATGGAGAGCTCTGCAAACTCAGGCGCTATCAGTGAGGTCATGGCAAACACCACGCCCACCAACAAACCCGCCAGCACAGCCCCTGGTAAAGAGCCCATGCCCCCGACCACGGTCACCACAAAGGATTCGGCAAGGATGGGAATGCCCATCTCAGGATTGACTGCACGGGTTGGCGACGCCAGCATGCCTGACAAACCTGCAATGGCAGTTCCAATACCAAACACCAACAACCACACCCGAGAAATATCGATGCCCAAGACTTTACAAATTTCGGGATCTCGAGAGCCGGCGCGAATAATGAGTCCGTAACGCGTTTTTTCGATAAAAAGCCATAAAGCGATGACGATGAGGGCGGTGGCCAAAATCAAAAAGAGTCGGTACAGAGGAAAGTGACCAAACCCCAGGAACACCGCACCACGCAGTGACTCTGGTGTACTGGACGGTATACCTTCAATACCAAAGGTAAAGCGCACCACGTCCACCATGACGTAAGACAAACCAAAAGTGAGCAACAGTGGGTAATCAATGCCCCGACCATACAAAGGACGCACCAAGAACTTTTCGCAAACCAAACCAATGGCTCCGGTCATCAAGGGCACCAACAACAGGCTGAACCAAAAATTTCCGGTCAGGCCTAAGGAGTAAACGCCTAAAAATGCGCCCACCATGAAAAAGGCGCCGTGGGCAAAGTTGACCACCGTCAACATCCCGAAAATAAGCGACAGGCCAATGGCCAATAAAGCGTATACAGCCCCAAGGGCAATGCCCGTCATGAGCTGCAACGCAAAAAGTTGCGGTGAAATATCCAACATGGAAACAAAGTCCCGCCCCTTGAGGGGGCGGGTTTTAAGAGATCAGGTGGAAACTTTGTGGCCCAGCTCGTCGCAGGTCCTGAGGTTTTTCTCGTCAGCGTTTTCAATGTGAACCACATTGAACACATCGTTTTTGTCTTTCATGCCTTTGGATTTGGACTCGACGATGATGACCGACTGAACCGACTGGTGGTCGCACTTGCGGTAGAACTGATCACCCTTGTACCAGTTGTAGCGCAATTGACGCAAGGCAATACTGACCTTCATGGACTCGGTGGACTTGGCATCCAACACGGCCTGCAACACACTGCGAACACCTGCATATCCCAAGGCACCGTAGTCAGAAGGTACTGCACCGCCGTAGGCTTTGCGGAATTTGTCATTGAACGCCTTGGCTGCGGGTACTTTGTCTTCCATGCCCCAGTAGTAGGAAGTGCCACCCACCACGCCGTCAAACACATCAGCACCTCCGGCGACACGGGCAGTAAACAGCAATACAGGTGAAATGATTTTGGTGGTGGCCTTCAAACCAAAGTCCGTGGCCTGCTTGATGGCATTGAGCTGGTCGCGGCCAAAGTTGCACATTACCAACACATCGGGCTTGAGCGATTGAATACGGGGCAGGAAGGCCGAAAAGTCGGAGGTGCCCAGCGGAAAGCGGATGTCTGCCAACATTTGGGTGCCCATGGCTTGCCCGGCCCTTTGGAAGCCGCGCACCATTTCATGGCCGTAGGCGTAGTCAGCGGTCAGGTACACCAATTTTTTACCGTACTTGGGAAAGGCATAGCGCGCCACAGCACCCGCTGTTAAATGAGGGTTCAGTGCTTCGTGAAAGGTGTACATGCTCCAGTCCTTGGCCTCGTTGATGGCATCGGACTGGCTGATGGAATTGAAAATGATTTTGCGGTCGCGACACACCGCATTGATGGACAACTGTGTAGCTGCCGAGAGTGAACCCACCACAAAGTCCACTTTGTCTTTTTCAATCAACTCCAAGGTGCGCGTGGCGGCTTCGCCGGGATTGAGCTTGTCGTCACGCACCAAGAGCTCTGCCTTACGACCGTTGAATCCACCCTTCTCGTTGAACTCTTTCACGGCCACTTCGGCAGCCTTGACTTGGTCTTGAGCTTCAGCCGAAAAGGCGCCGGTTAAAGGCACTGGGAAGCCGATTTTGATGGGCGTGTTTTGGGCGCGGGCCACTCCCATCCAGGCAGGTGCTACTGCAGCTGCAGCGCCGCCGAGCACAATGGAGCGGCGTCCGATATGTTTGTTGAATAATTGACTGCTCATAAGAGTCTCCTTGAGTTTTGGTTGGAAGCTAAGTGTGAATCAAAGGTCATGCCTGGATGGTTCCAGGTTCGAGTTGTAGGGAAATGGTTTGAGGCGCTGGTCTGGCCATAGGCCGAGCCTGCTCCAATTCATCCAGACTCATGTCGGATAAATCAATGGCGGTTTGCACCATGACGTCGTAATCGTCTCTGGCCACCGATTGGTTTTGCATGTAGGCACCTAAACGACGCGCACGGTTGACCACTGCCTTGCAAGGTCGCAAACGTGCTTGCTCATAGGCCAAGAGAGCTTGGGGCGTTGCACCATGTAGGCTCATGCCATCGGCCAGGGCCATGGCATCTTCCGCGGCTTTGGTCACACCCATGCCTACATGCGGACGGGCCACAAATGACGCATCCCCCATAAGGGCCACACGGTCGAAGGCTATTTGGTCACTGGCACAGTCGTAAATGGGTTGCAGAAAGGGCTGTGCTGTTTTTTCCAATATTTCGGCAAACTGGGGCGCCATTTTGTCGTGCGCGGCGCGGCGCACCGCAGCCACATGTTGGTAATGCACTTTATTTGGTGACAAACCATGTGGGTGATGAATACCGTCCGCATCGGTCATGAGCGACTGCAATGTGCCGTCATCTGCGGCAGGCCGGTACCACACAAAGTTATAGCGACGCTGGCCCTTGGCTACTGAATTTCCTGATCCGGCCACGGGGTAACCTATAAGTTGTTCGCGTTCAGGCAGACCAAAGCCAAAGGTTTCAAAGACAGTGTCTAAGGTGCGCTTGGACAGTACAGCTTCATCGCAGACGCCACGCCAAGCCACATAGCCCGCGTATTGCACCTGCACCTTAGGGGCCAACTGCTGGCGCACCATGGAACGTATGCCGTCTGAAGCCACAAGGACATCGCCATGGAAGTGACGGCCGTCTTCACAGCTCACAGTCACACGATCTGAGGTTTGTTCCACCTCTTGCACTGTTGCGCCTTGGCAATAGCACTCTGCCGGCAGCACTGACACC
>Ga0214921_10007168_pt1 | contig 14952 bp, 10 predicted proteins | sample LL1505_MetaG_FD_177992 | JGI IMG/M metagenome (GOLD analysis project Ga0214921, IMG submission 177992) | Freshwater microbial communities from Lake Lanier, Atlanta, Georgia, United States - LL-1505 | ecosystem: Environmental > Aquatic > Freshwater > Lake | place: USA: Georgia | collected... | reverse complement strand
CTGAGTTGATTGCAAATGCGGGATTAGCTCAGTTGGTAGAGCGATACCTTGCCAAGGTATAGGTCGAGAGTTCGAGCCTCTTATCCCGCTCCAAACATTGAAAGATGACCCAACATCTTTCTTCAAATTAGGGAAGCAACAGCTTCCCTTTTTTGTCACCAAAAATGGCGCGGTAGCAAAGCGGTTATGCACCGGATTGCAAATCCGTGTAGGTCGGTTCGACTCCGGCCCGCGCCTCCATCATTTCTTTCCAGAAATTGACCTGCTCCCTACCAGCCGTACCAAAGTGATGGAACAAAGTCCGCTAATTTCGGAGAATAGCGGCTATGAAACAATCCAGATTTACCGATGAGCAAATCATCGGCTTCCTCAAACAGGCTGACGCGGGCATGTCCGTCAAGGAACTTTGCCGGTCCGGTGGCTTTAGCCAACCAACCTTCTACAAGTGGCGCTCCCGCTTTGGCGGCATGGAGCCTTCCGACGCTGCCAAGCTGCGAGAGCTTGAAGCCGAGAACAACAGGCTCAAGAAGCTCCTTGCCGAGGCCCACCTAGATATTCACGCTCTTAAGAGCGTGTTCTCTGTAAAGCGCTAGCCCCACAAGCTAAGCGCGAGGCGGTCAAGAAGATGGTGGAAGAACACCAACTCTCTGAACGCCGAGCATGCAGCCTTGTGGGGCTAAGCCGAGACAGTTACCGTAACCCGCCCCAGCCCGATCAGCTCACGCGTGATCTGGGTGAGCGCATTGTGGACATTGCACACGTACGACGCAGGTTCGGCTACAGACGGATTCACGATTTGCTGCGCTCAGAGTTTCCTGGGGTGAATCACAAAGGTGTCTACCGGCTCTACAAGAATGCCAACCTGGCGGTGCGCCGCCGCAAGAAAGTTAAGCGCCCACCAAACGAGCGTGTGCCGCTTCAAATTGCACGCAAGGTCAACGATGTTTGGAGCATGGATTTTGTCTCTGACAGCCTGTCTAACGGCAGAAGAATCAAATGCCTCACTGTGGCCGATGACTTCAGTCACGAGTGCGTTGACATTGCTGTGGACTTTGGCATCTCTGGCCAATATGTCACAAGGCTTTTGGATCAGGCTGCAATATTTAGAGGCTACCCAGTTGCAGTTCGCACAGATAACGGTCCTGAATTCACAAGCCGAGCCTTCTTGGCTTGGACCTCTTTGCACGGGATTCGCCACATTTTGATTCAACCTGGTAGGCCGATGCAAAACGGCTACATCGAGAGTTTCAATGGAAAGTTCAGAGACGAATGTTTGAATGAACAATGGTTTCAAAGCTTGTCACAAGCCAGGGATTGCATTGCTGAATGGCGCAAGGACTACAACGAAGTCAGGCCCCACAGCAGTCTGGGGAGGATTCCTCCCTCACAGTTCGCCCAGCAACAGAGGATTCAATTCTTTGCCACTGATTCCAACAACAATCAATTTTTAGATTAACCTTGCAAAACCGGACTACTTGTTAATCAATGGTACGTCTCAAGGGGGCAGGTCAAAATTAACAAGATAGTCCCGTAAGGGGCTTTTTGTTGTGCGTAATTTGGATCTTGTCCAAAGCTCTGTTGGACAGAAATTGGACAGTTAAGAATACCAGTTCTTGAAATTGGCAGCAACCACTTAGCTTAGCTAAGCCGCGCTACACCCGCATACTAGGTAATTTCTGTATTTTTCAAGACCCTACCCACCCCCCACCCGTCCGTTTCGAGAAAGCCCTCTCAAGACAGGTTAATCACTGTTCCGTAGCCGCAATATAAAAATCCAAGAATCTTTGTCCAACGTTGGACAACAGGGCAGTATGGGCATGGTGAACTGCAAAGTTGGATTGTGCTGCGCAGCATCCGCGCAGTGGGTGGTGGAGTATCCCTTGAAAAATCAAGCCAGAACCGACCCCACTGTACCCCCACCCCCCCTAAATTGGATTTGGGTCCCCCAGCGAAGCGTTACACCTTGATGTCGACAAACGATGAGTCAATTCTTTAAAAGTACTTGTTCAATACATTTTTGCAATGGATTGGATTTGACTCCATTAACAGTTTTATGCGGGGGCATTCAAAAGTCCATCAATTGTTTAGAAATCTTTGACACCCATACAAATTAGATTTGTTGATATTTCTTAGGGCGGGATTTAACAGCATCTCCACAAGCTAATTTGAACAAACTTTTTGTTCTTAAGCGGTCTTGCTACTTAAATTTAATCAGATTACAAATAATCAAAATGCCCATTTTGTGATAGTGGTTTTGTCAACAAATTTTTACTAGTTTTGATGAAGAATGTGTCCATAAATAAGTTGTCCTAACTACTACAAAGGAAAAAAAATGGGCGTCGTATCTACACAAGAGTCAACTGTAATAGCGTTACCAATCAGTGGTGACTACCGAGTTGATGTATTACTTGATGGGCCAGGTTATCGATGGAATGCGCCTAGCGCACTCAAATCTCCTGTCACGATTACCTTCAGCTTTGCAGAAAGTATCAATTACTTCACCGGAAATGATGCTAGGGGCTTTCTTCCATTCACTGCCGAACAACGGAGTGCAGCCAAGGCAACGTTGGCCTTGATTTCGTCTCAGTTCAACATTACTTTTTCAGAGGTCGTAGAAACTACAGCCAGCACCACAGCGGTTGGCCAGCTTAGATTTTCAAACAGCACGCAAGGCGCCTCATCAGGCTACGCATATTTCCCGCCTCTAAATGGTGTTGGTGACAATACCAACGGTGACAACTTCATCAACAACAACCCTAAGTATTTGACCGATTACTCTATTTTGACTGCTCAAGGCGCATTCAATTGGTCTTTGATGATTCACGAAGTTTTGCACAGCTTGGGGCTTAAGCACCCAGGTAATTACAACGCAGGCGAACCCGCATCTGTTGTGCCTGGTAACTTCCTAGTAAATACTGAAGACAACCCCAACAACAGCGTTCTGTCCTACATCGATAACCCTCAAGGGCTTCAACGAATTGACCTGGGTGTGTATGACATGCTGGCCATGACCTACCTTTACGGGGCTAAGGCTTTTCGAGTTGAATCTAACCAATACGTCTTTTCAAATACTGCAGCAAACCAAGTAGCAGCTTCATCAGCATCCAATCTCACCAATACGGTCGTACTAATGCCTGATACTGGACGCTTCCTTCAGTTGGTCAACGATACGGGGGGTGATAACTACTTCAATTTCCAGTCTATGACCGCTGGGGTTACTGTTAATTTAGGACAAGGGCAATCAAGCTCTGCTGGGTTCTTGGCCGATGGTACGACGGCGGCTATTGATAATATTCAAATTGCTTTTGGAACTGAAATCAATACAGTATTTGGCAGCAAATTTAACGATCGACTCATAGGCAACTTAGCTGCTAATTGGTTAGAGGGTGGACCCGGCAACGACACAATTGACGGTGGTCCAGGTGCGGATATCGTTCAGTTCAACGGAAAGCAAGAGAACTATCTAATAAGCAAGACCTCAAACGGTTACAAGATTGTTGATAAAACTGGGGTTGATGGTGAGGACACAATCACAAATGTGGAGATGGCTCTTTTTAAAGATGGCAATACAACACTGAAGCTAGACCCAGCTTTTCATTCAGTGAAGGTAACAGAACCATTCGCAAGAAAAATAAGTTCTGCAGTACTTTTTATTGACAAGAACGACCAGTGGAATGTCGGAAACTTGGGGAGCTCGGCAGAAAAAATGTTGCCTGTAACTTACCAGGGTTTTAAAGGGATTGATGACAACACATACGGCCTGAAAGCAATTTCAGCAGAGTCAACAGGAGACGGAGGTTTTGCGTTGTTTTTAGGCTCTAACTCTGCAGGCTATTTCAAAGCAATTCTCGATAAAACTGGTGCTGTTACATCAGTGGCCAAGCTAACGTACGATCAATTATTTTCTGAAGAAGTAACCTACAACGTAGATTTGAATCACAGTCATGGAGTAGGCAGTGCCTCAACTGTCTTGACCCATACTGGCAATACAGAAATTTGGGTTGATGGGGCTGGTTCTATTGGCAAAATCGAGCAAGCAAAGGATGGTACAAATCAATTTGTGAAATTTAAAGTTGCTAGTGGTGCGGATCTGAAAATTCAAGAACTTACTGATGGGAAGTGGAAAATAACGGGCGCACTTACTGAAAACGGCAATACAAGTTTATACGGATTCAATGATTTAAGTAAAGCATACGCAGTCGCTTCTTTTGACACTTCTGGAAACTCGGTTAATTTCAACACGCTAAATCCGACTCAAGTTGCAGCTACTGTCAGCGCATCTAATCATGATGTTTTTGGAACTCGAAATGTAGCTCTAAATTCTACAAAGTGGACTGCATCCTTAAAAACTGACTACATAAAGTCTTACGTGGATTCAGCCCTGATCAATGATGGTTGGATGAATCAAACTGAAACCGTTGGTTTAATTGATTTGGTAATTAAAACTGAATCTCAAAAGGGCGGGGGCTTGGAAAAGGCAACCGTAAGCAAAGACGTTTTTAACGATCTTCTCTATATGGCTGAGCACGGCTTATCGATATTTAGGTCGGTGTCAATTACTCTGAAGCCAAACGGCTATTTGGCATACGTATTTGGATCCATGATAGAAGGCAGCGATGCCAATGAGTTCTACACAGGCGGAAAAAGTCAACCCATATCACTCGGCGACTTAAGTGCTGGCGACAAAGTTAGCAAACTTCAATTGTTGGAGAACAAGTGGTTGTTAGGCTTAGACTTGCCCATTCCAAAAGTTGAGGGGGATACCGCTAAGTCAGGCTCAATTCCTTCAACTGCCGTATACAAGGAATTTGACGGAAGTCTATTCATTGACGGTGTCCGCCCAGCTGAGGTCATTCAAGGTGGGTTGGGTGATTGTTATTTTGTTACCAGCCTTTTGTTGTTGGCAAGAGGAGCGCCAGAGTTCCTTGCTGATGCTGTTGTAGATAACGGTGTCATAAATGGAAAGCAGACATGGGGCATCCGTTTTTATGATCAAGGTGGTAATCCTCTGTGGGTAACAGTAAATAAAGAATTGCCAGTTATCTCAAAAAGTAATTCAAGTTTGTTAGGAACCTCTACTACTTCAGGCGAACTGTGGATTCCAATTTTTGAAAAGGCTTATGCACAAGCTAATGAAATTGGACTTTTTGGCCGCGAAGATGTGGACAACGCATATTACGCAATCGAAGGTGGGCAAGGTGACAGTTTGTTCTCCCTAACCAATGCAAACATCACTGTTTATCAGGACTTTCCATATGACCAACCATCAACGGTTCGTTCAGTTTTTGTTGATACTAAATCGAAAACTAACGTTGATGCTGCTGCTAAAGAAATCATGGCCGTATTGAATGCAGGTGGAATTGCATGGATTGGCTGCGATCGTGATGCTTTTGACAAATCTGGTAAACAGACATTTGTCGGCGGTCATGCTATGGCAGTATTTGACTATGCCCCCAGTGATCCAAACAACACGACTGTTTATGTCTACAACCCTTGGGGTGTGAGCGCAAATGGCGATTCTTATTCAAGCCCTTTTGTGGTGGATATTGCTATAGTTGTAGGTGGTCCTCAAGGATTAGATCTTTGGCTGTCAAACCCTATACTGTATTAATTTTCTTTAGTGCCACCCTACCCCCCCCTAATTTGGAAGAAGGAGCCCCGTGATACCTATGAACTGTGTTTTGCACGTTCAAGGACAATTTTTTGAAATGTGGCCTGAATTTCAGGATAAGCCTCAGTCATTCGATTTGGCTTAACTCCACGGGTACGGCCTACTGACATCAAGCCGATTGAAAAGCCAACTGCCTCCAATACCGCCAGCCTTGCCGATGCTAGGCTGCGTTCAGTTCGCGCCTCGCGGTTGTCGTGGCCATTTCGCAGGGCTCTGTTGAGACTAATTTGGACCTTTAGCTCGGCTAAGCTGGGTTGTTCGGCGCAGCATCCGCATAGTGGGTGAGGGGGATTCCAAAATCCAGCTAGACCTGACCCCTACTTATTGGCGACGGTACTTCAGTTGGCCTTAAGATAATAAATTGAACAAACGATGCGCCTGCGGAATTTGCCCCTTCCTTTTTAAAATACCCCAGGAGGGGGTATCAATAAATTTTGGTGAAAGATGCAAACGTTCTCATATATCCTGAATTCACGCACAATTTTGATGTGCACGTTGCTACTGTGTTTGGCCGGATGCGGTGGTGGCAGTGGTTCAAACTCAAACGATCCTTTGCCAGTTAGCCAAGCTACTTCAAGAGAGTTGGCCCAAATTTGCGCAAAGGAAAGCCCTTACGCCACATCCTCTGTGCTCAAAACACAAGGTGTTTTGGCGGATGAAAAAAAGTGGATCAAAGCCTACTTATCTGAAAGGTATCTTTGGTACAAGGATATTCCAATGGTCAATGCAGACGATTCTCGCTACAACGTATTGACGGATGGCATCTTAAATGTTGGGGCTTCACTACTCAACTACTTTAATGATTCAAAAACGCCTCTCAAAACAGCGGTAGGCACTTTGGTTGATAAGTTTAGCTTTATCGTTGACTCTGCCTCATGGAATAGCTTTGTCAAAAGCAGTTCGCGTGGCTACGGCTTTATGTTGAAAACAAGCACCCAAGGAGGCCTCAAGGTTTTATCTGTGGCCTATGTTTATCCAAACACGCCTGCCATGAATGCCGGTTTGGCCAGGGGCGATCAAATCATCAGCATTGATGGCGTCTCCGTGAATAACACCAGCCCTGAAGCTACTGATGCCTTTAACGAAGGTTTGCGCCCCACCAAAGTCTCGCTGCATAACTTTCAAATATTGCGAGTAGGCGAGACATTAAATATAACCATGCAGGCACAATCCATCACCTTGCAACAAGTTGAATACAAAGTTTTAAATGTAGGTTTGCAGAAAGTTGGGTACTTACTTTTCAATAGCCATGTGCCCGGTGCCGAAGCCTATCTCATACAAGCCATGACATATTTCAAACAACAAGGCATTACAGATCTGGTGGTCGATTTGCGGTACAACGGAGGTGGCTATTTGGCAATTGCTAATGCCTTGGCATATTCAGTTGCTGGTAGTGCACAAGCACAGGGTAAGGTTTTTGAGTGGAATTATTTTTCGGATAAGCGAAGTTCTGAAAACTACGCCATGAATTTCAACAGCTTTGGCCTCAACAACCAAGCCTATCCCTCGCTGGGCATAGCCAAAGTTTATGTCTTGGTGACAGGGGGAACCTGCTCTGCCAGTGAGTCGTTTATCAATGGGCTACGAGGCATTGATGTACCGGTTGAGTTGATTGGTAGCACCACTTGCGGTAAACCTTACGGGTTTTATCCTCAAGACAATTGCGGCATCACTTATGCGGCCATGGAAATGGAGGGCTTGAATGCCAAATTGGAGGGTAGATTTTCTGATGGAATTGTGCCTCAGTGCACAGTACTCGACGATTTGAATTATCCATTGGGGGATGCATCAGAACGGATGTTGTCGGTTGCCATTAAGAGAATGCAAGGGAAATCATGCAGTCAAGCTTCGGATCTTGTAAAAAGTTCGCAAGCCTTATTCGGTATGGCGCTAAGAGATGACAGCGTATTGCTCAGACCCGATTGGCAAACCAACAAGTTTTTGAATCCGAAGCCTTAATTGACTTAGTTAATTGCAGAGTAGGGCCTGAGGTCTTGAGTAATGATTTCGGATTCGGTGGAAAAAAAGGATGAGTGGGGTAAGGGTTCCAAATTCCAGCCAGAACTGACCCAACCATAGCCACACCCCCCTAATTGGGAGTTGGTTCCATCCGCACACTTTTACACTGTGTTTTGCTCAAACGAAGGGCAAATATTTAAACAACCGGCATGTACTCAATACCAGTTTGCGCTAAACCCACAAGATTGATGTTTGTCGTGTTGAAGGCTGTATCAGCAGCCAAAACTGCTAAATCTCCGGGCTTCATTCCATCAGTCAACATTTTTATAAATGGTGCTTTATCTGCTGCAGATGCATTAAAGCCAAGTACATTTCGCCAAAGAGTAGAAACGATTGCATCATTGGTTGTAGCGCCGACGGCATTTAATGCTAACGTCCCTAGTTCGGAATAGCTCATGCCCCGGTCTGCATAGCTCAGTCCGATACCAAAAATTGAAGGGCTTTTGACAGCGTCATTTCCCAATACTGCGCCAATCACTTTGGCTGTTATTCCCGCATTGCCGTCAAGATCAATAGCTACTGATTTATCAAGAAACTTTAGGCGCTCAACATACGTTAGTGAATCAACGCCGTCTTGACCATTTCGCTTATCAGTTACAACAAAGGTGGTTGAATTTTTAACGGTGGAATAGCTACTCCAGTTACCACTGAATTGCGCAACATCAATCCCGGCTCCGCCATTTAATTGATCATCTCCTTGCCCCCCAACTAGAGTGTCATTTCCATCCCAGCCTTCAATTAGGTCGGTCCCTGCGCCACCGCTGATTATGTTAGCTACTCCATTACCATAAAGTTTATCCGCGTAAGAAGTGCCTGTTAAATATTCAATCGTTGAACCAAAGTTAATGGTTACTTGGCCAGGAGACGTAATCGTTGAGGCTTTAGTCCCGACAAATCCCCAGTAACCAGGCGTGAGATAAATCGTAGCGGGTTGAGTTAAAACAGATGCATCAATTGTGTCGGTGCCAACTCCATCCCAAATAAAATTTGGCTCACTCTGACTAATTTTGTATGTGTCATTTCCTGTACGTGTAAGCAGACTAGGGCCATATAGATATTGGAGCGCTGCAATATCCAGTGGACTGTATGACATGTGATAGTTGCTTGGAAGTGCTGTGTAGCTCATCACTGTCCAAGTTGTGACATCCTCTGCAGTAGTAAGAAATGGTGGCGTGCCGGTATTTCCAACGCTATCTGTGTCATCAAAAGGATGCTTCAATCCAATGGCGTGCCCAATTTCATGAATAAGCGTTATAGCTTCATAAGTTCCGTCTGAAAAAGTTGCAAATCCAGATTTCCTATTTATAAATATATCGCTGCCATAAAAAAAATTTTCCCTTGGAAAGTAGCTATACCCTGCAGAGTTTCTTTGTGAATTATTTGCAAAAGCTATTGTATTTTGAGCTGCTGAATTAGTTGTTTGTACAAATTTCAGATCGACAACGTTTGAAATATAAGCGAGTGCCTCTTTCGCTTTTGCTACTTGATTTACACCGAATGTTGCATATAAATTTGAATCGGCCGGGTTGGTGTCGTATGAAGGAAGTGATTGAGGAAATGTAAAGTAATAGGTTTTGGCAGCACCAAGCATTTGAAGGAAGTCAAGACCGGCTGCCTCGTCAGGTAACAATGCACCAATCCAATAGGGTAAGGGCTGTGCATTGTTTAGGTAAATTACCTTTTCAATATTGCTTGGAATTTTTACAAAGTCAGCAGAGACGTATGCAGTGTCTATGCCGCCTGCATCCTCAATGTAGTCAAATTTTGAGTCTACATAGTAAATATCATTACCGGTGTCGCCATACATCTCATCGCCACCTGTGCCACCATCAATAATATTGTTACCTGTACCCCCGTCTATTACGTCATCACCAGCGCCGCCGAATATTTGATCGTTGCCGGCGTAGCCAAAAATCAAGTCGTTTAGGCTAGTCCCATTAATTGTCTCGCTGGTACTTGTGCCGTATATGGTGTTGAAATAGTCAGATGAGTTAAATTTTGTAGACGTGTCGTTAATGGTTACTGTTGTTTCATACGTCAACACTGAAGCAGTCAAGATTTCAGGACCTTCTGTATTGTTATCTTGCGCAATTTCAATCGTAAAAGTTCCTGACCCGTTTGAATCAACTTCTGCAGTTCCGCTTAATAAGCCGCCGACAATATCGTCTTTTGTAACTCCGCTAATTTTGAAGTCGACATAATTTTTCTTACCAGATAGATAGTTGTAAGCCATCTGGGAAGTTACAGGAATATGAAAGGAAAAAGTGACTTTTGAGCCTTCGTTTACAGAAGGTGCGCTCGCCAATACATGGAAAAATGGTGTTGTTGGCATGATCAGTATATAAATCTAGCTGGCCCACTGAAACCTTTTTCAAGTAAGCTCAACTGCATCTCGAATAGCTTTCGGTCATCTGCACCTACTTTAGCCAGCTTGGCTCTGGTTTTCAAGGGTTGACCCATTTCGCGGTATAGCTCGCCAAGCTCAAGTTCATCCATCATGTCGTGGTCCTCAAGCAATATTGAAAGCTGCTCCATATTGTCCATCTGGGCTGGGCTGGGTGCGTATGGTGGGAAGCTGTCTTTGTGAATATAGCGGTATGCACGGTACTCATCACGAAACTGGTCGTTTAGGTATCGCCAGTAAAGCCTGCGCGCTTGTATGAGTAGATTTTTATCGTGAGGCTTCGAGTCAAGTAGCTCAGCAATCGCTGAGCCTGTCAAACTCTGCGCCTTAGGTGGAATGACCGTTTCATTGGCTGCCCATTGTGAAGGTAGCGTGCGGATGGTCTGCGGCTTCGCCTTGTCCTCAGCCATCAACAGTTTGCCGATCTTGCCAAATATCTTTGCGATTGAATATTCAGATTGTTCTGGCTGCTGTCCAGTATTCTTTGGGATGAATCCAACACGCTTAGCATGGCCAGAGAGAAAGTAGGCGCCGCATTTACAACGGCGAAGTCCACCATCTGATTGCGACAATGAGTTTTCAGTTGCTCCATCTGTCCAGTGCTCATTGGCCATGAAGTCGATTGAGGCAAAAGCAACAGCGGAAAAAAAGGCCCCACAGCATGGGGCCCTAATTATGTTGGTTCCAGCAATACGAGTCATTGAAGGAGTTAGGAAGAGACTCAATTTATTTGAGCCTTTAATGTTGTTAACTAATATTAACGTGGAATCTCACATTTTTGCTGCATCATCAAATTGGTTAAGTGGACGGTCCGGTTGTCTGCCGCCGCAATGGCTTCATTGGCATTCATGGCAGTTCCAATGATTGCTGGCCAAAAGAAAAGCGCTCGTACAACGTTTCCACCTGTGACGGATTTTTCGGCATCGGCTTCTTTCTTCAGTCGCTGAACGTCTGAATACTCATTCTGGATTTGTGCACACGAAAGACCCGTATCACCGGGTTTCACAACTTGAGTAACAGTCGGTGTGGCGCAGCCGACTAATGTGGCGACAACCGCAATGGCAATAGATGTTTGGATCTTGTTCAACATGATTACTTTTCCCGTAGTTTGATATTTATTGGCCAAGCTCAGGATACTCTTTTAAAATTTACAAATATTTTTTTTAATATTTAAATTTGCAATAAATTAAAATTAGTTAATACTTTAAAGTTAATTTTTCGCAAATAAGATCTTGGAGGGCGAAATGGAAAAGTACCTAGCAACAGCAGGGGGCAGGATCACATGCCTGCGGTGCACAGCCAAATCTGTGAGAAGTGGCAACCAGTGTCTCAAGCCAGCATTGAAATCAAGCCGAACACAAAAATGTGGCCACCATGGGGGCCGAAATATAGGTCCAGTAACCGAGGCAGGCAAAGCAAGGTCAGCAACGGCGCATGTCAAAACGGGTGAGTTCACCAAACAGGCAATTCGGGAACGGTCCCAGAAGCTGGCAGAAATGATGCAGCTTGAGGATGCAATGCATGTCTTAAAAATGACGACTGCTACAAGAACTCGAGGACGCAAACCAACTGGCTACACGCCGCTGGCTACTATCAAAGCTGTCTTTGAGTTTGCGTTGGACAAAGAACTAAACAGGACAGCGCAGGCAGCCTCTTACGCTTTCAAAAATAACTGATTCAAAGCATCGACCGTTGCGCTGACTGCATTTAACGGTATTTGGGGGTGTCTGTTTCCAATGCTCTGAAATAAATAATTAATAAAAAAATTTTCTGGCGTTGGAAACAGATACCTTTAAATACAGTTACATCCCACCGGCATCAATATTGGCTGATTTGATAACACGCCAGGTTTGCAAGTCCCCGACCTTGGGACCTTTTATTAGCACCCGCCCACCAGCTATTCGATCTTGGCGGTAGCCCAAATATCTGCCGACACTTCTTGCAGTGAATTGACGGCGATTCTGATTTGTCATAGCTTCAAGTGATTCAAATAATTTTTTCTTGTGTTCGCTAACAAAATTGTCTGATGCACCTGAAATTAACTCGGATACAGCAATTGGTTTAGTTGAGTACTTTTCTTCCCAAGAGGCGAGCACAGCTGTCAGTGTCTCCTGATCGGGGTCAACCGATTGATTTGCCTTGATCACGTCCATGACATCGCCAAACATACCTGGTTTTAATTCATTAGCCAAAATGACTGCTCTTCTAACCCAAGCATCCCATTCCTCAAAACTTGCGAGCCGACCAATCACTTTGCTATTGCATCCAAGAGTTAGAGACGCCCGAATCAAGGTTAATGCTGAAGCAATTAGCAGCTGTCTGTTGTCTCGACAATACGCGAAGGGGTCTAAGTCGAAAGAGCGGGCAAATGGTTTGTCTGTTCTCGGGTCGATTCTGCAGACCAAAATACGTCTAGGCATTTCTCCTTGTAATAACAAGTTGTTGCCTGTCAAAATTAACATTATCTTGTTTGGGACAGTGCTACTGTTTGATTGCCCAAGTATTCGATCAGTCAATGTAGGACTTGTCATGCCTGAGGCCATTGAAGGTGAATCAAATGATCCAACTACGTTATCCCAGATCAATGCTTTTGACCCATTGCGTAAAACGGTAAACAACCGCTTACGAATTTCTTCGTCGTCGCGACCTGAAGTATGCGGCCAAACACTTGGATCAGTTCCTTGCACCAGCACACCGACACATCTTGCAAGAAGAGTTTTACCGCTGCCTTGAATTGGCGCGTCATAGGCAAAACCAGGTGATGCGGGTAGGCTTGACCTAACAGCCGAAGTTAGTAGCGCAGCAAGATGAACCGCGCGATCCAAGGCGCCACAAAATGGGAAGTCTGAAAAAGGTAGCCATAGCTGTTCTATGGCACTGGTCGCTTGCGAAATTGTTGGCAATATAGGAATTTTGATTCCTTTATCGACCGAATCGAACAAAAGCTGAGTTTGAGTATCGTACCCAAGACTATCCAATATGCTTCCGTCGGGCCTTAACGTTGGTGCGGTAATAACTGCTTGCAAGCGTTTAAGTTCCCTCAAATCTGCAAGAGACAGAACATTTTTGCAAATTTGCGCGGGCGGGTCGACAAGCACTACGGCTGGTTCTGATGATGACTTTGCAAATCGCCAGAATTGAGTAAGTCCACCTACTGTGTAGCGAAGGCTGTGTTCATTCAAAGGGTGAAGGATTCCAGAGTGACCAACTCTAACCAATTCGTTCCCAAAGTCATATATGTCTGGCGATTTTCTAAGAATTTCAAGTAACGCGTCAGTTGCTTCACGTCCTTTTCCCGTCTCAAGTTGAATGCGTGCAGGTTGTCGGTGCAGCCGAAAATTCATGCCACCATGAGCAAAGCTGTGAAGATTTGGTCTAGAACTGAAAAGATACAACTTACCAACAGTGCGTCGGCCATCATAATCAGGCTCGATAGGATCTAGAGTGAGTCTTCCATGGTACGTTGCAGGGTTGTCAAGAGCTTCAATGACTGTGATTTCCTCTTCTGAACCGTCTAAATTTTTGATGACGATGGTCCAGTCCCCAAAAAGTTCTTGGGATTCAAGTGCACGTTTGGCAATATTCAATGCGGCCTTTTCTCCAAGTGCAGGGTTTCTTTTTTGCAGATCAAGCCCACGTGCACTGAGCCAAGATTTCCTTACGTTCGCAGCTTCAGCTGCAAGCTTCTCTCGTGCTTTATTTTGATTTGCAAATGCCAAAGCTTTTTCTTCTGGTGTGAGATCAGGAATTGCTTCTTTTGTATCCAACAAGGTAAAGCCTTCTCCTGAAGCATGAACAAAAGGTTCACCCCTCATTTGTTTCAATGCACCATGACATTTAGCGCCAGCTGCAAAGTCAATATGGTTGGTTTGCCATACTGATTCGTCAAACACACTGCGTTTTAGAAGTGTTCCAGCCAAACTAACTTCGTAGTTGCCGTGTCCCATGGCCCACAAACGCTCATTCAGTGCTCGGCCAGCTCGCTCTATGTCTTTGGCATCTTTAAGAAATAGATATACGTGTTGCCCCCTAAGGCCTGTCAGGTCCCTATCGCCATTACATATATGACTTGAAGCACTTGGCCAGTAAACCAAATCCGCACCATTAAGCTCAGGGCAGGCTTCCAACAAAAGCTTGAATAACTGTTTTCTTGAAATGCTTGGTGAACCGTCCTTGGGTGCATCCATATCCAGCAGAATGACCCCTGGGCCATCCGGCCAACTGAACACTTCCAGTGTTCGGGGAAGTCGCATATTGGGGCGACCCAATTCAAGCCATTTCTTTTCAGTTATGAGGCTTGCGTCATTTGGAGGAACGCCATAGGTATGGCATTGGGCATGCGAAAGTTCCTTTAACCGTTGAGCGAAATCAGCCGCTGATCCAACGTCACGAATTTGAAGTTGCCCTTCATAAACGTTGGCAGAGGTTTCTTTTGACAACGATGTGCCGTCAAGCCTATAAATTTTTGTCACGCAGTTTGGCTTGCTTGCTGTGACAAGGCAGTACTTAATTTTCATAGTCGTATGGCGGGCGGAAATTGTTTTCAATGCGTTCATGTTCCTTTTCGACGGCAAGCTGCGCCTCTTCTAGGGAATTGAACAAGTCATCCACGTATCTGTGATCAATAGATGCCCAGTAAAGTTTGGTAAGTCGGTCCCGACCAACGATCAGCGCGGCACCATTGACTCGACGCCAAAAATTTCCAAGCTTAGATTCAGCCCAATCGGTATGATGTGTGGAATAGCTCATACTTCACCACCGACTGGTTTAAAGCCTAATGTGTCTGAGCTTGTCTGACCTAGTTTAAGAAAATCGTGATGGATTTTGAATTTCATTTGCTGAGCCTGTAACCGCTTGG
>Ga0214921_10007167_pt1 | contig 14954 bp, 12 predicted proteins | sample LL1505_MetaG_FD_177992 | JGI IMG/M metagenome (GOLD analysis project Ga0214921, IMG submission 177992) | Freshwater microbial communities from Lake Lanier, Atlanta, Georgia, United States - LL-1505 | ecosystem: Environmental > Aquatic > Freshwater > Lake | place: USA: Georgia | collected... | reverse complement strand
GGTTCCAGCGGTTGGTCTATCCGCAAATCTGGGAAGATCCTGTCATCGACATGCAGGCGATGGGATCGCTGGCAGGCAAGCATGTCATCACCATCTCGTCGGGCGGCTGCAATGCGCTGTCCTATCTCACGGGCGGACCCGCCAAGGTCAGCGTGGTCGATCTCAACCATGCCCATTGCGCTTTGATCAATCTGAAAATCGCCGCCGTTTGCGCACTCGACTCCCATGCCGATTTCTACGCCTTTTTCGGCCATGCCGACCGTAAGGCCAATGCCGCGCTCTATCACAGCAAGATCAAAGCCCGTTTGCCCGCGCGTGCCCGTGACTATTGGGAAGAACGCAGCCTGTCGGGCGTGCGCATCAACGCCTTTACCAAGGGCTTTTACCGTTTCGGCCTGCTCGGCAATCTGATCGGCTTTCTGCATACACTGGCCCGCCTCAACGGGATCAAGCTCGAGGAACTGTTGTCGCTCTCGAGCATCGCGGAGCAGGAACGCTGGTTCGATCAGAAAATCGCGCCGATTTTTGATGGCTGGTTTGTCCGCAATGTCGCCACCAGCCCGCTGGCTTTGTTCAACCTCGGCATTCCGCCCCATCAATATCAGGCGCTGTGCAATGGCGAGCCGAAGATGATGGCCGAAGTCCTCAAACAGCGCGCCCGCAAGTTGGCGACTGTCGTGGACATCAAGGACAATTATTTCGCCTGGCAAGGCTATGGCCGCCGCTATGACACACGGCCCGAAGGCTCATGCCCACCCTATCTGATGGCACGGCATTGGGAGTCCCTGCGTGCCAATATCAACAACATCCATGTGCAACAAGCCTCCTATCGGGATGTGCTGAGGCAACAGCCGCCGCGCTCGATCGACCGCTATCTGCTGCTTGATGCGCAGGACTGGATGTCGGACGAGGAATTGCGGTTGCTATGGAACGAGATCGAGCGCACCGCCACACCCGATGCCCGCGTGGTGTTCCGCACAGCGGGGGAAGCCTCCTGCATCGAGGGCAAACTCTCCGCAGAGGTCGCTTTGCTCTGGCACCGCAACCACACGGTATCCGACAGCCTGCACATCAAGGACCGTTCGGCGATTTATGGCGGCTTGCATGTCTATGAGCGTTTGTCAGGATGACGGGTGATTGGCCGGATGTTCCACTGTCGCAGTGGATATCCAATGCCGGAGCGCAGCTTATCTGGACACAGGGTTTACACGAGCCGCTGGCCATCACCCGCACTATGACTCCGCGTTGCGGTGATATGGCCTATATTACCTCCTTGCGAAGCCATTGGTTCGATTATGCAGCCGATGAGTTGGGACCCAACAGTCTTAAAGGCTTGATTGTGCGGCTGGCCGGGCAAGTGGCTGGCCTGATGGGGCTTGACCGGCTCAGCCTGATTGGCAATGAACCGATTTCATCGGTCTTAAGAACACCTGCCCAAAATCAAGTCCTGCTTCGATCGGCTGAAACCGAACATGCGGATTATCCCGACCATTGGATCGGCATCCGCAATCTGTTGCCCTCCCAACACAGTGACCTTATCCAGTCATTGATTGCCCAAGATTATGTGATGGTACCGACACGGGTGGTTTATCTGTTCGATGCAAGTCATGCACCTTTGCGTCCTGCATCGCATCTGGTCCGTGATCGTAAATTGCTCAAAAAATCCGGTTTGAAGGACGAGATTGTCAAAAGCTTGGATGAAGCAGATATCAAACGCGTGACAAGACTTTACCACGACGTCTATTTGAACAAGCACAGCCGCTTGAATGCGAATTATCTTCCGCAATTTTTCTCGGACATGCTGGCATCGGGGGCAATGGAATGCCTTGTTCTGCGCGATGACAGCGGGACCATCCGTTCCTTCGCCATGTTGCGCCGCATCGGGTCCGATCTGATTGCTCCTGCGGTTGGACATGATATTGACCAGCCCGAAGCAGGCCATTACCGGCAGCTGTTTGCAGCTCTTTCAAATTATGTCGATCAGCACAAATTACGGCTGAATTACAGTTCGGGTGCAGGTGATTACAAACGCAAGCGCGGTGGAGTTGGCGAGCTTGAAATGACAGCAATCAAAGCGCCGCTCAATGCACCATTATCGCGCCGTATGCTCGCCATTCTTGCCAGGCAATGCCACAAATTGACACTCGAGATGATGATTGCCAACGGCGCTTAGACCGTTGGTTTTTTTAATCAGTCAGTCAATGTCCGTGACCATGTGGGCTTATACCAAGATGCTCGATGATTTCCATGGCTCCGATACAGCCACCGATCACTAATACTGTCCCGAACAGCGCATAAATCACAAAGGAGCGGGTGCCGAGTTTTTCGCGGCCTTCAAGCATATAAAGCGCCACAAGGCTCAGGACAAAGCCGGTTGGCACAACCCACAGGCTGCGATGCGGGCTATCGGGGAAATGCTGGATACCGCCGGTAAAGAAACCCAGGCCAACCGATGACAGGATGCCGAAACCGAAAAGGCTTTTCCAGTCATCGCTTTCATCAGGATGGTTGCGATGATCCAGAAATGCACCCACGAGGTAGAGAATGATCCCGATGCCTGCCGTGATCAAAGACCGCTCTTCACTAAAAAAACCGTGATTGACAGCACCCGCCACACCACTGATGCCGCTATAGCGTAATAGCAAGGATATATGGTTGGCTTGAAAGGACATGTTCACTCTCCTGAAGAATATAACATTCTCCTACCGATACAGAGTGAACGTTATGTGACAAATCATTACGCGTCTTTGAAGCTCCGATAGCCGGCCACAACCAGATCAGCCGTCGATTTATTGCAGGCCATGGGGATGTCATAGACCAGAGCCAGCCTGGTCAGGGCTTTGACATCGACATCATGGGGATGGGGCGAAAGAGGGTCGACAAAAAAGACCAGCCCGTCAATCTCTGCATTGGCAATCATGGCTCCGATTTGCTGGTCCCCACCCAGCGGCCCGCTTTTGACCAGGTGAATATCAAGCTCCGGACAAGCCGCCATGATTTTCGTACCGGTCGTACCAGTCGCCGTGATGCTGCAAAGTTTGAGTTCATCAAGGTGTGTTTTTGCCCATGACACCATCAGATCTTTTTTCATGTCATGCGCGATCAGTGCCAGACGGTATGTCATCATTTTTCTCATCATGTTCTGAGTAGTATTTGTATACTTTAATAGCACAAAAATCATGTGTCACAGATTAGATCATGCCGATTTTTAAAATCAATTTCATGTGATGCTTACGAAATATTCATGAAGTCGACACGTAAAACCACGATGTTGCATTGCGCCATTAATCATGGATGCCATGGAAAAAGGAATCTGAACATGTCGAATGCAAAAATTGCAAAGCACGAGCATAAAGTTCATCGCTCAGCTGCCGAGCATCACCGCAAGGCTGCCCATCATTTTGAAGCTGCTGCCAAGCATCAGATCCTGGCAGCAGAAGCCGATGACCATGACGATGAAGTTGTCACCGCTCACCATGCCTATCTGGCCTATGGCCATCAGTTGCAGGCCGTCCATTTTGCTGAAATGGCAGCAATCGAAGATGAGTCGGTCGATCATGACGATGTTGACTATGGCGCTGTTGATCACAGCCATCACGATTGATTGATTTTGGATATTATCGGCATAGAGGCGGGATAAAAAAGTCGTGCTTCTATGCCATTTTTGCTTTCAGATTGTCATTTAACAAATCGAGTGCTTATATTGTACTAATTCCGTTGTTGCATTTATGGGGTGGATCATTCTTTAGGAATTAAGAGTTATAAAATTCCAGAACAATAAAAATTGAGAATGGATTGGTAATCCCCCTGCATTAATGGGGTTCAAAAGTAAAAAATTTACCGGCAAAATGAACGCTGGGATTCAAAATGAATACCCGTCGATTTGGCGAGCCACAAATATCGGAGATTTTGAAGCAGGCTGAGGGTGGACTCCCGGCGTCTGGGCTTTGCCGGCATCCTGGAATGAGAAGTGCCTTATTTTGCAAGTGACGCTCCGTACATGGCAGCATTGATGCGTCGCTGATAGCGCTATTGCCAAGACGCTTGACGATGCAAGCCAGAAATCGGAGACTTGGATCAATGCATACAATACGGAATGGCCGCATGGTGCGATAGGCAACTAGCCGCCGATCCTGTTACAAAATCCCGGTGGCGCAACCAGGTCGCATCCGTGATTATAGTGCGAAAACTCTACCTTCGGGTATTCCAAAGAATGACCTCGGAGCACCCCTTCACGACGAGCAACGCATATGTCCGTAAAAATCACCCGTGTAACAACCATTCTGACCGCCCCCGAGGGGATCAATCTTGTGGTTGTGCGGATCGATACCAACCAGCCGGGGCTGTATGGTTTGGGGTGCGCGACCTTTGCCTATCGGGCGCTGACCGTCAAAAGCCTGATCGATGACTATATCGGACCGCTGCTGATCGGGCGCGATGCGCAGGCGATCGAGGAGATCTGGCAGCTGATGCACCAGAACGCCTATTGGCGGAATGGCCCTATCGAGAACAACGCCATGTCCGGCGTGGACATGGCCCTGTGGGACATCAAGGGCAAGCTGGCCAATCTGCCGCTTTATCAATTGTTCGGCGGCAAGGTCCGCGAGGCCGTGCCGGTCTACCGCCATGCCGATGGCAGCAGCTTTGAAGCCCTGTTTGACAAAATAGAAGAGTTTCAGGCGAAAGGCATTACCCATATCCGCTGTCAGGCGGGCGGCTATGGCGGCGGCGGTTATGGCCCTGCGCCATCGGACAGCCCCGAAGGAGCACCCGATGGGATCTATCTCGATCCGCGCGGCTATATGCGCGCCACGATTTCGATGTTCGAGAAAATCAGGGACAGGTTCGGCTTTGATGTCGAGTTGATCCATGATGTCCACGAGCGGTTGCATCCGATCGATGCGATCAAGCTGGCGAAGGCGCTGGAGCCGTTCGACCTGTTCTTTCTGGAAGACGCGATCCCGCTGGAACAGGGCGAGTGGTTGAGGGAATTACGCGCCAAGACCACGATCCCGCTGGCGCAGGGCGAATTGTTCAACCATCCGCTGGAATGGCGACAGCTGATTGCCGAGCGGCTGATCGATTTCATCCGCGTGCATGTCAGCCAGATCGGCGGCCTCACGCCGGCGCGCAAATTGCAGATTTTCGCCGAGCAATACGGCGTACGCACCGCTTGGCACGGGCCGGGCGATATGTCGCCTCTGGCGCATGCCGCCAATATCCATCTCGATCTGTCGGCGCGCAATTTCGGGGTGCAGGAATGGTCGGGCACCGAGCCGCCCAATGTGGTGATTCAGGACATCAAGGGCCCGCACAATGCGCTGCTGGATGTGTTCCCCGGTCTGCCTGAATTCAGGAAAGGCTTTGTCTATCCCAATGACAGGCCGGGTCTGGGTGTCGATCTCGATGAAAAACTCGCCGCCAAATTCCCCTGCGAGCATGGCATCACGACATGGACCCAAACCCGCCTGCGCGACGGCAGTCTTCACACGCCTTGAGGGTTCCTGCCTTCGCCATTGCTCCGAAGCATAAATTGGCGTTGACTGGCATGGGTTTGAAGCAGGGGACGGGACATGGCGGGTACTGACTGCGGCATCGACAGCGCTGGCGAAAGCTCCATCTGGCAAGGCCATAGCCTGATCGAAGGGCAAGCGGCGGGCAAGGTGTTGTTCTCCGATGTGGGTTTGAGCTTTTGGGGCGGGGTCGACCCGCTGACCGGCATGGTGATTGACCATCACCATCCTTTGTTCGGACAATGCATCAGCGGGACAATGCTGGCCATCCCGAGCGGACGCGGGTCTTGCACAGGCAGCTGTGTGATGCTCGAGCTGATCTTGAACAAGGTTGCGCCGGCTGCTCTGATTTTTGAACAGGACGAAACCATTCTGCCACTCGGCGTTATCATTGCGCAAGAAATTTACGGACAGTCCCTGCCCGTGCTGCATCTGGCAAAAGAACGGTTCGCCGCTTTGGCCGATACGCAACAGGCCAGCCTGTCGGATGGGCGTTTGACCACCCATCAGGCTGACCAAACCACCTCAGAAACTCTGATTGCCACGGTTCCGCCGATGGCGGTCAACCCGATTGCGCTGAGTGATCATGACATTGCCATGCTGCGGGGCGATCACGGCGAAGGCGCCAAACTGGCGATGGGCATTGTCACCCGCATGGCGGGGCTGATGGGGGCAGAGCAGCTGATCGATGTCACCAAGGCCCATATTGACGGTTGCATCTATATCGGGCCGGGCGGGCTGGATTTTGCCCAGCGCCTGTGCGCCATGGGAGCGAAGGTGGCCGTGCCGACCACGCTCAATGCCATTTCGATTGACCGGCGGCATTGGCGGGCACAAGGGATACCATCCGAATTGGGCGAACCCTCCGAGCGGCTGGCCGCAGCCTATACGGGCATGGGGGCCGCCGCGTCTTTTACCTGCGCGCCTTATCTGCTGCAAAACCCGCCTGTGTATGGCGAGGCCATTGTCTGGGCGGAATCGAATGCTGTGGTCTATGCCAATTCGGTGATCGGGGCACGGACGCTGAAATATCCCGACTATCTGGATATCTGCGTGGCCATTACCGGCCGTGCGCCCCTGACAGGATGCTACCGCGACGAGGAGCGAAAGCCGGAACTGGCGATTGATGTCGCAAGCCTCAAGGGCATCGACGAGTCATTTTACCCGTTGCTGGGGCATCATATCGGCATGATGGCCCCGACGGCGATTCCATTGATCACGGGGCTTGAACACCTCACCCCCGACAAGGATGATTTGAAAGCCTTCGGTGCGGCCTTTGCCACCACCTCCGCCGCGCCGATGTTCCATATTCTCGGGATCACACCGGAAGCCGGACAGCACCGCGACCATGGCATGCAATTGCCGCAGCTCACAGTAAGCGCAGAGGATTTATGCCGGAGCTGGCACGAACTCAACAGCGCGCAATCAGCGCGCATTGATTTGATCGCCATCGGCAATCCGCATGCCTCGTGCGAGGAGCTCGGTACGATAGCGCAATTGTCCGCCCTGCATGGCGGGTCATGCAGCATTCCCGTGGTCATTACCTGCGGACGCGGAGAATACCGGAAAGCCCACGAGGCGGGATATATCGGCACGCTTGAACGCTTCGGCGTCCAATTCGTCAATGACACCTGCTGGTGCATGCTGACCGAGCCGGTGATACCGCCGACGGCCCGCGTCATCATGACCAATTCCGGCAAATACGCCCATTATGCCCCCGGTCTTGTCGGACGCAGCATGCGGTTCGGCAGTCTGGAGGATTGCATCAAAGCGGCAAGCGGAATGCAGCTCGAGCCGTCACCGCCGCGCTGGCTGCTGTCCTGATCTGCCCGTCAATTGATACGGTTTCGTGCCAGAGAAATAGTCTGGCGAAAATAAAATTTATCTGGTTTACTCTCAGCAACCAAGACGAGCGGACTGCCTTTATTGGCTGGCAATCCGCATATGTACGTGAGGGGAGAGACGATGGCGGTCTATCAATGCTCCATCAATGGCCGGATCAGGCCCATCGAGGCGGACGATCCCGACCAGCCTTTGCTCTATGCCCTGCGCAATGACCTGTCGCTGACCGGCGCTAAATTCGGATGCGGGCTCGGGCAATGCGGCACTTGCTGCGTGCTGGCAGATGGCGAGGTGGTGCGGTCGTGCCAGCTCAGTGTCTCTCAGGCTGTCGGCAAAACCATCACCACACTTGAGGGACTGGGCACGATCGAGAACCCCCATCCCGTGCAAGCCGCCTTTGTGACCGAACAGGCCGCCCAATGCGGCTATTGCGCCAATGGCATGGTGATCAATGCGGTAGCCCTGTTGGCGCGCAATCCCAAACCCAATCCGGACGACGTCAAACAGGCTCTGGCCAACAATCTGTGCCGCTGCGGCACACATGACAGGATCCTGCGCGCCGTGATGCGCGCCAGCGGACAGGTGATGCCATGACCGATCAAACCGTCCCTTGCACACCCGCCCTCAACCGCCGCGATCTGTTGCGCGCCGGAAGCGCTTTGGTCGTTACCTTTGCCTCCGGTTTGGCCCAAGCCCAACAGCGCAATACCCCGCAGTTGAAAGCGGGCAAGACATTGAAAACCGACGAGGTTGACGGCTTCATCGCGCTGGCCCCCGATGGCTCGGCCACCCTCTATTGCGGTAAGGTCGATCTCGGCACAGGCTTGCGCATTGCGATACCGCAAATGGCAGCAGAGGAACTGGGCCTGCCGCTCGAAGCCATTACCCTGATCGAAGGCGACACCGCTTTGACACCCGATCAGGGTCCGACCGCAGGCAGTTCGGGGATCATGCGCGGCGGGGTGCAAATCCGTCAGGCCGCCGCCACGGCCCGCGAAGCGCTGATCGGCATGGCGGCGCAACACTGGGGCAAACCGCGCAATGACTTGTCGGTGTCCGATGGCCATGTGGTGGACGGCGGCACGCAGGAGCGTCTGGCCTTCTCGGCTCTGCTCAACGGCAAGCCTTTTGCCTTGAAACTGGACGAGAAAGCCCCTCTGAAAAAACCGGCTGATTATGAGATCGTCGGCAAGCCTCTGCCCCGCCCCGATATCGCTGCCAAGGTCACCGGCCAGCACCCCTATATGCACGATGTCACAATCGACGGGATGCTGCATGCCCGTGTCATCAGGCCGCAAGCGGTGGGGGCCAGCATTACGGGGATTGACGAGAGTTCGATCAAAACCCTCTCTGACGTCAAAATCGTCAGGATCAACAATTTTCTGGCTGTGGTCTCGCGCAATGAATGGACGGTCATTCGTGCCGCCAAAGCATTGAAAGTCAGTTGGTCCAATCCGGCCAGCCTAGTCGGCCATGACAAGGTCAAAAGCTGGATGGTTGCGGCGGGCAATGATGCCGGTCAATCGGCGGGCAAAGAGGTGCTCACCCAAAAGGGCGACAGCGCCAAAGCCCTTGCCGAGAGCAAGCAGGTACTTTCGGCCAGCTATTACTGGCCGCTGCAAAGCCATGCCTCGATGGGTCCGTCTTGCGGCATTGCCGATGTGCGCCCCGATGGGGTGACAATCTGGAGCGCGTCACAGGCCACCCATCGTTTGCGTGGCATTTGTGCGCGGATTCTCGAGCGTCCGCTGGAGCAGGTTCGCGTCATCTATAGGGATGGTGCGGGCTGCTACGGCACCAATGGACATGACGATGTCTGTGCCGATGCGGCGCTGATTTCCAAAGCGATCGGCCAACCGGTGCGGGTGCAATGGTCGCGCGAGGATGAGTTGGGCTGGGATCCGAAAGGCCCGCCGCAATTGCTTGCCATGCGTGGTGCTGTCAACGGCGAGGGCAGACTTGCGGCGTGGGAAACCGAGATGTGGTTACCCAAAGCCACTGCCAGCCTGCCCAATATTCCGATGCTCGGTCCGCAAGACGCAGGCATCAACCAACCGCAGGGCCTGTCGACCGGATTGATCTCGCAAAACGCGCATCCGCCTTATGCGCATCCGCATCTTGCCGTCAGGGTGAACTGGCTGAAAGACTCTCCGCTGAGGCCCAGCAATATTCGGGCGCCGGGCAAGATCGCCAACAGTTTTGCGGTGGAAAGTTTTGTCGATGAACTGGCCGCCAGCGCACAGCGTGACTCGCTCGAATTCCGGCTTGAAGGATTGAGTGACCCACGCGGTCTGGCTGTATGCAAAAAGGTGGCGGAATTGATGCGCTGGCAGGCGCGTCCCTCGCCTGCCAAATCCGGCTCGGTCGGGCGCGGCTTCTCCTATGTGCATTATAAATTCAACGAGACCTATGTGGCCATCGGCATGGAGGTCGAGATCAAGCGGCGGGCCGGGGCGATTGTGGTCAAACGGATTGTCTGTGCCCATGATTGCGGATTGATCATCAATCCCGATGCGACGCGCCAGCAGGTCGAAGGCAATATCCTGCAAACACTCAGCCGTACTCTGTTCGAGGAAACGCAATTCGACACTTCAAAAGTGACCAGCGTCGATTGGCAAAGCTATCCTTTGCTGACCTTCCCCGATGTGCCCGAGCTGGAGATTGTCTTGCTCGACCAGCCGCATCTACCGCCATTGGGCGCGGGCGAAGCGGCCTGCGCTGCCGTGCCTGCGGCTTTGGCCAATGCGGTGTATGATGCCTGCGGTGCGCGGTTGCGCAATGTGCCGTTTACGCCGGATCGCGTCAAACTGGCGCTGGCGCGCGGTCATGCCTGAGCCTGTGGCTCAATCCTGTTGCTGCGGCAGCTGTTGACGCAGCAAAATCGACTGCTGCCGCTTTTCGGCAATGATATTCCACACAATGCCGGTCACGATAAAACCCGAACCGACAAACACATAGGGATCAAGCGTCTCGCCATAGAGAAAATATCCGACAAATGCGATCAACGGAATCCGCAGGAAATCGAGCGGCACCACCACAATCGCATCTCCGGCCCGAAAGGCATTGGTCAGGCACAGATGCCCCGTGATGCCGATCACGCAGACACACACCACCGGCAACAGATCCTGCATCCCCAATTTCTGGTAAAAATCGAAACTGCCGGTCAGATAGACACCGACCAGGGCCATCGGCAATTGCGATGCGTTCATGATGAACAAAATGCCATAGGTGGCATCGCTCTTGGTCAGCAATTTCTGGGTGACGATTGAAATGCTGAAACACAGCGCGGCCGACAGGATCACCAGCGTGCTAGCTTGAAAGGTTTCAACCCCGGGCCGGATGATCGTCAGGACGCCCAAAAAGCCCAGCACGACCGCCAGCACCCGCGATGCCGTCAAACGCTCGCCCAGAAACACCACCGCCAGCAAGCATACCCAGGCAGGTGCGGTAAATTCCAGCGCGAAAACGGTGGCCAGTGGCAACAGGGTCAGCGACAGGACCCAGAGATAGGTGGCCAGAAAATGCACGCCGTTGCGCAGCGCATGCAGGCTCATCTTTTCGGATTTGATCTGACGCCGCAATGGCGGGTGGATTAGGGCCAGAACCGACAGGATCACGACACCCGACAGGTTGCGCAGCGCCATGATTTCCATCAGCACCAGATGATTGGCCAATTGCCGCACCGAAATCGCCATCACGGAAAACGACACAAGCGCGCCGCTCATCCAGAGGACCACGGGCAAAAGCGGTTGGGCAGCGCGGGTCATCGGCATGGGCTTCGCTTACGCCTGACCGGCACAGGCAAAGGAGTAGCGGGCGGCAACACAATCCGGCATCTTCCATCCCCATATCATGTCTTCACGCCCGTTCGGGCTTGCATCAAGTCTTGGCTCATATAGTGACGCAGCAAACCGGACAAAGATAGTCGACCTGATCAGGGCAGCTATGTCGTGGGCGTTTGCACAAAGCATGCAATCAGCAATCGATTGCCCTTAGGCAATGGCCCTGTTGATCAAGACTTTTTGGCACCCCATGCATTCCATTTGACCATGGTTGGAAACGGATCCTCGGGGGCCGCCAGCATCGGTGGCAGCAACATCGGTGCCGTGCGTTCCAGCAGTTTCCCCGTCACGGCTCCGGCATTCCATGAGGATGTTGCGAGATTATGGGTTTCGGGGATACCTTTGGGTTCATCCAAAATCACGAAATAAAGATAGCGTGGCTTGTCGGCAGGCGTGATCGCCATAAAGGTCGTCAGCCTCTGGTCCTTGCGATAGGTGCCGCGGACCACCTTTTCAGCCGTCCCGGTTTTGCCGCCGATGAAATAACCCGGTACCGACGCTCCTTTCGCCGTGCCCTGTTCGGCATTGAGCCGCATGACAAAACGCAAGGCCTCGCTGGTTTCCGGCTTGATCACGATCGGGGCTTTGTCCTGCGCCTCTTGCGCGCTGCGCTTCAAAAATGTCGGCTCGATCAAACGACCGCCATTGACCAGCGCACCGATGGCTTTGACGCAGGACAGTGCCGAGACCGAAATACCATGCCCGAACGAGATCGTGACCGTTGCAACATCACCCCAATGTCTGGGTGTCAGCGGAGCCTGTGTTTCCGGCAATTCGGTTTGCACTTTGTCCAGAATACCCATCTTGCGCAGAAAATCCTGCTGGGCCTTGGTGCCTGCCAACAGTGCCATTTTGGCCGAGCCTAAATTGGAAGAATGAAGGAAAATTTCGGGAATGGTGAGACGACGGCCGGTGCCGTGATACTCATGGATCGTATGCTTGCCGAAGGTCATCTGGCCCTCTTTGGTATCGAAGGCCGAATTGATCGTCATCTTGCCCGACTCCAGCGCCATGGCGGTGTTGAGCGCCTTGAAGGTCGAGCCCATCTCGTACACGCCGACCATCGCGCGGTTGATGTTCTCGCCCTTTTGCGCCTCCCCCGTAATATTGGGATCAAAATCCGGATAAGACGCCAGAGCGATGATCTCGCCTGTGGTGACATCATAGATGATGCCCGATCCGGCAATGGCCTTGTATTTGGCGATGCCTTTGACCAGCTCGTCACGCAAGGCATGCTGCACCCGCATGTCGATGGAGAGCTGGAATGGTGTCAGGCTTTCGGCATCGACCGCCAAACCGAATTGCTCGACATCCCTGATGCCGGTGCTGTCGATATATTTTTCAAATCCTGCCGTGCCGCGATTGTCGATATCGGTGCTGCCGAGAATATGGGCGGCCAGTCTGCCATTGGGATAGAAACGGCGGTTTTCTTTCTCCAGCACCACGCCTGGCAAGCCTAGACGGAACACGCGTTCGCGCTCCTCCTCGCTGATATTGCGGGCAACCCAGAAGAAGTTGCGTCCGCTTTCGAATTCCACCAGCAATTTCATCTGGTTGGTATGGCCGGGCAAAACCTGCGCCAACAGGCGGGCTGCTCTGTCGCGCTCGATCAGCTTGTTGACTTCGACATAGACCGAGTATTTTTTGATGTCGGTGGCCAGCACTTCCCCATTGCGGTCCACGATATCCGGCCTGCCCTTGGTCGGCTTGAGCAGCTGGATCCTGACTCTGGCCTCGGATTTGAAAACTCCCGAGCCATAAAGCACCAATTTGCCGGCAATGGTGCCAAAGGCAAGAATGAAAGCAATGATTATCCATGTAAAATGCCGGCTTGTCCGGGCAGGACTGATTTCATAGAGACTGGGCTTTGGCTTGCGATACAGGGAATATTCGTCCACGGTCACTCACTGACTAAGAGGTGTACAGTGGTGACAATCTAGGTCGAAGACGGGTGCGGGCGAAGCAAATTCCCTTTTCGAGATAAATCAAACCTTTCCACACAAAATCCGACTTTGTGCCGATTGGATGAAGCTCCATCGGGGCTGTTTCGGCAAGTTCGTCTTGGCGCGGCATCGGGTTGATGTTAGAGTATCACTTAAGGCATCTCTATCGTGCCATCTGAACAACGCAGGCCGAGCAGAGCGGGGCCGGTTTGCTTCCGCACTGCGCTGGAATTGTTGTGAGGCATTCAAATGCGCAAATTTCTGATTGTTTTCTTTTGTTTGTTCGGCACGGCGGCCTATGCAGAAAAATACTGCAACCATCCGCCTACCGGATTGTTCGGCAATGAAGGCGACACCAAAAGCATCACATGGGAAATGACCGTGCAATCTGCACGCGTCGGCAGCGATGAAGCCGGTTGCTCGAAAGAATATCTCTTCCAGAACGGCTTGAGCCAACCGATCGAAATTCTCATCAAGCCGAAATTCCTGAAACCCGTGATCGAAAACGATAATACGATCGTGATTGTGCCCGAAAAAGTCGGGACCTATACGATGACGGTCAAAATTCTGTACAACAAGCGCAAGGGCCGCGTTCAGACCGGTTATGTCAATTACACGATCAAGATCAAAGAGAAGGCGCTTTGATCTCTGCCATGCTTCAAGGCCGCATCATCACGCGCCTGTGAGTTTGCTCCATGTCACCTGTTCGGCAATCATGATGCCGCCGACGACCAGCAGCAACGAAACGGCGTGATAGAGTCCGAACGGCTCACCCAGCACAAGCACTGACAGGAATGCGCCGAATACCGGCAACAGATTGGTAAACAGCGAGGCGCGGCTGGCGCCGATCAACTCGATGGCTCGGATGAAGAAAATCTGCGCGGCAAGCGAGGGAAACAGGCTGACATAGGCGATGATGCCCCAGCCCAACGGTGTCGGCCATTGGGTCAGCCCCATCGCGTTTTCGATCAGCACAAATGGGATCGAGGACATAAAGGCACACATTGCAAAGGCGGCAAACAGAGCCATGCCTGAAATCTGCGGTTTTTGCCGCAGGGCCAGCACATAGCCAGCCAGAAAAAAACAGGATACCAGCAGTCCGATATCCCCGAGATTGAAGGTCAGATGCCGCAGGATCTCTAGATCACCGCGCGCCGAAATGGTGACCACCCCCGCAATGGTCACTAAAAAACCGCACCATTGCGCGGCATTGATCGGGGTCCGGTAGACAAGATAGCCGCCCACCAGCACAAACACCGGAACCGCCCCTTGCAGCAGCGTCATATTGACACCCGTGGTCAGATGGGCGGCGATATAGAACACAACGTTGAAAAAGGTAAAACCGATCCCGCCCATACAGAAAACATAAAGCCAGCGGCCTTTCAGCAAGGGCCATTCGGCCACGATCATTTTACGGAAGAATACGACCAGCACGATGCTGACCAGAACCCAACGCAGCATCACCACAATCATCGGCGACACCTGCCCCACCGCCAGTTTGCCCGCCAGCGCGTTCCCGCTCCACATCAAGGTCGTGAGGGTCACGAGAAGGAGCGGCTTCTGATACAGCCAATGCGCGGCCCGACTGGCGATTTGTTTCATGGATCATTCCCAAGGGTGCCGCGAAGGATAGAAAAAAGGGGAGAGGGGAGGGATAGAAACGAGGTGCAAATCCATGCCAGCCAGATTGCCAATATAACCCGATCTGCCGGCAAGACAAACCGTCAACCTCCGAGCAAAATCTCCAGAAAGGCTTCGCCATACAGCGTCAGCTTGCGCTGGCCGACGCCGTGGATCCGGCCAAGCTCAGAGAG
>Ga0214921_10007165_pt1 | contig 14963 bp, 17 predicted proteins | sample LL1505_MetaG_FD_177992 | JGI IMG/M metagenome (GOLD analysis project Ga0214921, IMG submission 177992) | Freshwater microbial communities from Lake Lanier, Atlanta, Georgia, United States - LL-1505 | ecosystem: Environmental > Aquatic > Freshwater > Lake | place: USA: Georgia | collected... | reverse complement strand
CGAGAAATTATTGAGGTTTCAACACGAACAGATAAAATGTCTTATGGCTAATATAAATGCCGATCGAGGATTCAGGAAAGAATTAAAAGCTAATCTAACAAATCAAGGAGAATGGTTGTCTGCCCTGTCCCAACGTATAGATACCAGTTCTTCTATCGACGAAGAATAAGAATGTTATTTGATCCCGGTTATCATATCGTCACTTTGTAATATAAATACATCGACATCATGTAATACATAATGAATTTCGAAAGCACCCTCGATCATCCTCTGGATGCCTTCCAAAATCAAGGAATCAAAAGCATGAGCGAAAACCATTCTATTATGGTGGCAGCTCCTACTGGTTCTGGAAAGACTATTTTCGCAGAATATGCTTGGCATCTCTCACGCGAAGCAGGAACCAAGATGATCTACACGGCGCCTCTTAAAGCTATAAGTAATCAAAAATACAATGACTTCAAAAAGAAGTTCGGCGAAGAGAACGTCGGAATTCTCACCGGCGATGTCGTGGTGAATGAAAATGCGAACTTACTCGTGATGACGACGGAAATCCTGAGGGCGCTCGTATTCGCTCGCGACGGTCGTATGAATGATGTGAAGTGGATAGTTTTTGACGAGATTCATTACCTCAACGACCCTTCGAGAGGTTCTGTATGGGAAGAAACACTCATCTTGATGCCCGATACCATGAGGGCGGTATTCCTTTCGGCGACCGTGCCAAACGCCAAAGAATTTGCAACTTGGTTTAGCGGACTGAAGAATCATCAAGTGGACGTGATCTTCACAGATAAACGACCGGTTCCACTGAGTTTCCACGTCATTGACAACGACGAGATCAAAGACATCTCGGAGTTTGATAAGATCAAGAACGAATCGCCCACCGTCATCGATAAGAAACTCGTGAAGCTTCTGCAGGATAATCAGATGACTCCGAGCATCTTTTTTTCTTGCAACAAGATCAGGATCGAAGCGCTGGCGAATCGTCTCTCCAAAGAGGGCGGGATAATAACCGTATACGAGTCGAAGAACATCAAGAAGAACTTCGAAGATCTTCTCAGGAAATACAAGATTCCCGAATATACGTTTCATCAAAAGTACATGAATTACGCCATCGAGGGAATTGCGGTGCATCACGCTGGCATGCCGCCGTACGTGAAGGAGATCATCGAGATATTGTTCTGCGGAGGAATGCTGCCTATACTCATATCGACAGAAACATTTGCGGTTGGAGTGAACGGCCCCGCTCGTTCGGTGGTATTCGAAAGTCTCTACAAGTTCGACGGTTCCGATCATAGGATGTTCAAGGAGTCAGAATTCGTGCAGATGGCTGGTCGTGCGGGACGGCGCGGGTTCGACACCGAAGGATCGGTGTTTGTCCTATACGATCCGACCGTGCCAAAGAACACGATGTCTAAGCTCGTCGTCGGAAAGCCAGAAGCATTGCGTTCGTCGTTGAAGATGTCGTCGGGATTCGTGCTGCGGTGCATGCAACGAAACATAGACGTCGAAGAAGTCATCGAGAGCACGTTCGACTCGTTCGTGGTGTTCAAGCCGACCTCGACGGAGCTCGCACAGGGGCGTCTCTTCGAAAGCAAATGCAGACTTTGGAAGAAACTGCTGTCCAGAATCGATATATGGAAGTTCGCCAAAACGGGAATGAAGTGCACGATGGAGTCGGGGGAAACCGGAGTTCTCAAGGAAGTGTCATCGAACGGTGCGTACAAAGTAATCGTCGGTGATGATGTAGTTTCGTCAGGAATCGCGGAGCTCGACATGGACTTGAACGTAAAAATCAAGGACTTCGATAGCGCGCTCATCCTTTCCAAACTCAAGAAGATCGGAAAAGTAGAACGCCCGGAAAAGTACGACCGTATAATGGAATACATCAACTCGGCGAACAGCAACCGAGAGCTTCTCGACGAATATTACGAGTACAAAAATTGGCTGGAAAGCGAACATTTGTGTTCCGAATTGACGCTCACACCTCTCGGAGATATTGCCGCCAAAATCGGTTCAATTTGTCCTGTCCTCGGTTGCAAGCTCTTGACCGGGAATATCGATGACGAAGACGTCGTGGCAATCGTGGCATCGTTCTCGGCATCACGAGACAATTCCTCGTCCGGAAAATCATTCAAAATTCCCTTGGCAGATTATTGTCCATTTTCTTTGGATTGGGATCTCATCGACGGCGTCAAGCGATGGTTTTCAGGAGAGACGATCGAAGACATTTGCTCTACTGGAAATATGTTCGAAGGAAATTTGATATCTTGCATTACGCAGACACGCAACGCCATCATGGAGCTCATCAACGCCGATGGATCGAATGACCAGCTCGAAAAAATACACGAAAAATTGAACAGAGATGTTGTTTGTTTTGGATCGTTGTATATCTAAATTACATCGAAATAATCATGAGGAAATCCCATTAACCAACGGATCCAGTCCGAATTTAAATACCAACCGTGTTTTCCTCCTTCCGAGAAAGCAACTTGTGCCGACAGCATCTTCGAACTTCGCACCGTGAGTGTTCGTGGACTTTTGCTGTGCCGATACGCATAAATCGGAGTTGCCCAATATTTAGCAACTCCCGGCTTCTTCAAAATTGTTGTAATATCACATCTCAAAGCGAACGATTCTTCGTTATTTCTTGGCGAAACTATGATATTCATACGCGGAATAGTCGGATGTCTCAACGTAAAAGTCGTGATATTACCACCGACAGAGAAACCGTTCTTTTCTCCGTGTTTTATTTTTAAAGTAGACAAATTAACGAGAGTGCGAAACGCATATCGAATCTGATCGGGAACTACAGCGTTACCTAAAAATCCGATTAAATTTTTGTTTTTGGTCGATCGCTTCTCTACCTGACGTACCGGTTCGTTATTCGTCCAATCGAATGCGTTGACGTCGGAGATGTAGATTTTATTATCAACACCTCGCCGGTTCGCCAAACAAAACCATCTGTTGCGTTGATGAGGGGCTCCCACGCATGTGGATCTGCACACAGTCCATCGACAATCGTATCCGAGTTTATCGAATTCATCTATCACGACCTTGACGTTTTCCGGAACGGATAGCACGTGCGAATTCTCGAGAAACAAATACGATGGCATACATTCTGACGTTATCCTGATGACTTCTGTAAACAATCCCGACGCGGCGTGTTCGAATCCGGTGCCTTTTCCTGCCGTCGAAAATCCCGTGCAAGGCCACCCGGCCGTTATAATATCAATTTTATCTTTCATATCCGTGGCGTCAAACGTGCATACATCCTCGAATACCGGAGTGTTCGGGTTTTTTTTCTTCAGGAATTCTCGAGCATCGTCGTTTTTTTCTACGTATACAACTGGTGATACTATTCCGCGAAGTCCGTACGTGATACCACCGATACCGGAAAACAGATCGAGAGCACGAAGCATTTATATATTCATCGATAACATTCGCGTGTTTTTTACGACGATTACATTGGAATACTCTTCAACAGTCTCATATTTATATGACCATTCGTACACAGCATGTTGATAAAATCACGCGTTTCTCGTTTCTGTAAAACTTCGTACACGATATCGATGTCATTTCCTCGAATGATGATGATGTCATTATCTGCCGACCATTGATCGCCGTCGTGAATAGCAAATCCGAACTCGAATCGTCCGCCTCGTCGTGCCGCGCTCGCCGTTTTTACCAAGATCGCTCTCCCGGAATATATTTTGATGGCATCATCGCTCAAATACCTAGTCTTCTCGCTCGTTACGATGCGATTCATGCCGATATCGCGATTCGTGAAGAATGGAATTTTTCCATCGTCTGCAAAATAACGTTTTACTTGTGCGTGGCAATGCCCAGTCTTGAACGTCACGTCCAAAGATCCGATGGTATGCGTACAAACATCGGGCGGCTTCTCGCATATGAATCCTTCGTATACGAATCTGTTTTGGCCCGGTGAATTTTTAACTACCATAATCGATATCCTCGTAGACGTTTCGGCAAAATCGTGCGAGTCTACTATCTCGAACGCGAGAATATCGAGAGAACACAGCAGTCTTCGAGTGGGGGCATAAAACGCAGAATTTCCGATCGATGCCGGAATGACGAACGCCAATATTCCTCCGGGAGCGAGGTGCTGAGTCAGACATTTGTAGATAAATTCCACATAAAGATTCGAACGTCCAGAAACTATGTTCTTGTCGGAAACATAGCCTTTTTCTCGCTGGACGAACGGCGGGTTTCCGACGATGAGATCGAATTTCTCGCCGCAGTTCCATCGCAAGAAATCGCAATTGACGAATCCTCGGGCGATCGCCATTTCTCTGTCCAGTTCGACACCCGTGATACGAGCTTCGGGGAACTTCTCGCGGCAATCGTCGTAGAACTCGCCCGACCCCGCAGACGGCTCTAATATCGATGTTGGTTCGATATTGACGTGTTTCCACACGAGATCTCGAACGCTTTTGGGAGTGAAATAGATGCCATTTTTTGATTTGTATTCTTTTGAAAGCTCTTTAGTAGTTATCACGGAATATGGCGAAAGCATTATATGTTATGTGATTTAGATATAGTTAAATCATTATGCGCGTCGATATGGTTCGATAAAAAACAAATATTCGCATACATTCGAATTTGCTTTCATTTCTTTCGCTTTGAATCTCTTGTGAATCTTTTCGACAACTTCCACGGTGCCAAACGAAGACAGCAACTCGATCATATGTTCTTTGGAAAGTAGAGATTCAGAGCTGTACGAAATAACGATCAGCCTCGCCGTAATCGAAGACATCAGCTCCTCGAACGATTTCGCAACAGCATTTTTGCGACAAAAAGTAGATTTCTTATATTCGCACACGCCCGTGATCCCTTTCCCCGGCGATGGTTCGATGATCTGATTCAAAATAAAGTAGTTGCCGCCGTACTGTCGTGCATTGTACGGAGGATCAACATACACGATGTCAGCACTCGTGTTCAGCCGGACAGCATCCTCGTTGTGGCACGTCAAATGTACACGAGATATACGTTCATGAATCGGCTTTAGAATCAATTTCTTCTCGGCGGTCTTCTTGAATTTCTTCAAAAATGCTCCCATTATGACACTGGTATTCTTCACGGAATCCGCACTGCTTATTAAAGAAGCGAGCAAAAAATAGTAATAATCTTCGTTTTTGTAGTTTTCGATCTCTGATCTGATGGCATCGATCTTCATAGAGTTTTCCTTCGTGAAGTACATACGATTTCCCTCTGGCGAATACGTCTCGGTCATGAAACCGGTTATAAGCTCTACGTCGTTCAATTGCTGTATAATCGCAGATATTTGATCAGAATAGCAGCATTGCAATCCTCTGGCAATTATATACGAATACATCTCGAGGTCGTTCGAAATAGTAGAATATCCGCGAGATAATGCGGCATTCGTCACTGCACAAGATCCCGCACATATATCTGCAAACGTTTCGAATGTGTCGTCGGTCCTTTTCTCGATTTCTTCGAAAATCCAATCGGTCAATTTAAACTTAGAACCGATGTACCCGATCCGCTGCATCTTATGAATGTGATTATTAATTTTTGCGAATTTTGTCGATATACATTTTCATATCGACAAAACGCCCTCGCGACCATGTACTATATCGTTGCATAGCGCATTAAAAATGACATTCCGACTAAACATAAAATGAAATCGCAATTGGTATTCGCGAGCATCATGCTGTTTATCGGTCTGGCTGGATTTATCACAATTATGACTATAGGACTGATATATAATTTCGGAATCGCCACTATTTGCTTGCTGGTATTTTTCTTTTTGATTTCTGTGATCGGTCTATTACATATTACGAAAAGATGCGGCGAACCAAACGAAGATCATGAGTTGAGCTGCTATCTTTGAATTTTATAAATGCGCAAGAAACCAGGGCAATTCTTCCACTTTCTTCATCGGCTTCGGCAGCAAACATTCTATCTTTTGTCGCGGAGGAACATATGATTTACACGCGAATCTCGCGAAGATGTTGACCTTCGGCTCGTGGTGAGGAACGTCGACCTCCGGAATTTCTGCGTCTAATGGAATTTCAGGATTGTCGTTAAACTTGATATTGTACCCGTTTCTAATAGAATCGTATTCCAAAATGTAATGGTTCTCCCACCAATCAAGGAATTTCACAGGAATGTCTCTTTTGAGCACAGACGCATAAACTTCTTCGGGAGAGTATTTTTTAAGAGCATTCTTTAATTTTATACAGCCGCTATCATCGCGTCGATGCTCTCTCATTCTTGCGTATATAGTCCGTTTCGTTTGCCCAATATAAACTTTTCCATTTGGGAACAATATTTTATAAACTAGACCTTTTTCTTCTTCGAGAATAATCATTTAATCATTTTATCATAAATTTATTTAAGTTATTTAAATGTGCTTCCGTCCGAGAAGAACAATAAAGGTTTTTCAAACGATGACATTCGACGAGTTTTTCGACGCGTTCAATGGAACTCTAATATCTCCGACCATCACAAAAAAGCGATTCATGTACGCGAATCGATATAGGCGGCTTTTCTGGAGAAACGTGATCAAAAGCGGCCATCGAGTGTACATCCCAAAATATTGATCATATCGTCATCACGTATTTTATATATACATTTTCTGTAAATATAACACATAATGATTTTGTCGCGTAGTGGAGCTACGATCGAAATAAAAGATCTCACCGAATCGGAGAAGAAACTCGTCAATCGCGAGCTCTTCGTGGCGCCGGTCTCTTTGAACGATGATTTTCCGAAAAAATTTCGAGTATTCAAACGTAACGAGACTCACGTTATTGTGCCAAAATTTTGGGCTCTCGAAAATATGAATCGTCTCCCGGTGACTCGCGAATACGGAAACATAGAACCCATGAACTCATTGGTAAAGTTCACTGGTTCTCTGCGCAAGGAGTTGCAACAGATCGAAGCGACAAACGCGTTGTTCAAGCAACTTCGCGAGACCGGAGGTGGGATTTTATCGCTGGACACGGGTTTTGGCAAAACGGTATGCAGTATTTTTACGGCGTGCCAATTGAAAGTAAAGACCATGATCCTCGTCCACAAGAAGTTCCTCGAAGAACAGTTCGAAGAAACTATCAAGAGGTTCGTCCCGGACGCAAAGATTTCAAAAGTTCGCGGCGATTCGTTCGATATCTCCGGCGACTTTATCATAGCATCGATCCAGACTCTGCTGGTGAGAAAGTACATAGATTTCGAAGGAATCGGGTGTTTGATCGTTGACGAATGTTTTCCACGGAGACAACTCATTCTTACCGATAAGGGTAATCGCGAGATTGGGATGATCTATGATGCGTGGAAACGTGGTGAAGAGATAAAAGTCCAATCTTTTAATGAACTTACGAAATCTTTTTCATTCAAAAAAGTAACTCACGCTTGGGAGAAAACTACGGATGAACCGCTAATAAAGATAAGTTACTCTAAATCTAATCTTAAATGCACCCCAAATCACAAGTTGTTGACCACGAGTGGTTGGAAGCAGGCCAGAGAAATCACAGTTGGTGACCTGCTGATTTCTACGTATAACTCCGCCTTGTCAGAACTTGCGGTTTCAAAGGGTTTAAATCCAGACCAATATCAGATTATGCTCGGGAGCATATTGGGTGATGGTAGTATTTCAAAGTCCCCTGGTGGTAGATACAGACTGAAGTTTGTCCACGGAGAGAAGCAGGAACATTATCTTCGCTGGAAAGCTCATATGTTCGGCATAGATACTGTTCATACACACCGGACGGGGTATACGACGAGTATCAAATATGCATGCACGACCAAGAGCATTGACTTGTCGAACCATATAGATGTCTCTAACAGACAAACGTGTCCTCAGTGGGTAATTAACGATCTTGATTGGCCAGCTCTCGCGGTATGGTATATGGACGATGGATCAATACATCAAAAGGCTGGGAGTATTATTATTTCATCAAACGCGTTTGATTTGGATACGAATGAACGCCTACAAGAGAAGTTACTCTATATGGGTATCGTCAGTAAGGTTCTGCAATCAAGGGAGTATTATCATATTTCCATAGGTGTTGACTCAAGTTTTGTCTTTCTTACTAAAATTGCCCCTTATATCCACAAGAACCTTTTCTACAAACTAGAGTGCGACAAATACCCTGCAGGTTTCTTTCAGCACGTTGGGCGCCACGAGTGGAATAATCAGTTTCTCGACTATGGAACCCTGAGAGTTACCCAAACCGAGTATATGCCTAAAAAAACACAAAAAGTATACGACCTGGAAGTAGAGGACAACCACACGTTCATATGTTCATCCCACAGTTTGTGCGGCCCCGTGGCTCACAACTGTCATCATATCGCAGCAGAAAGTTTCAGCCAAGCGATGTTTGGTATTTCTTTCAAGTACGTGATCGGGCTGACTGCGACGCCAACACGCAAAGACGGATTGACTCGAGTGCTTTATTGGTTTCTAGGGCCGACGGCGTTCGAAGTCCGCAGAAAAAATCAAACAAACGTGATCGTCAAGATCGTTCCATTCACTCACGAAGAATACAAAAAACCTCCGCCGGTCAATAAAAGAGGCGATATATGTTACGCTTCGCTCATGACCAAAATTTGCGAAATCCGAGATCGGACAAATTTCGTAGCTCTAGAAACAAAAAAAATTGCGGAGACAGGCAGATATGTCCTCGTCCTCAGCCATCGCCGCCAGCACGCCATCGACATCAAAAACGAGTTGATCTCGATCGGAGTCGATGCCGCAACATATTTAGGAGGCGACAAAATCGAACCGGACGCTCAAGTGATATGCGCGACCTACCATTTGGCTGCCGAAGGATACGATAACCCGCGGCTCTCGGGTCTGGTGCTCGCGACTCCGTCGAGCGACGTCATCCAAGCGTGTGGGCGCATCTTACGCGGCGGAAGCGGGAACGATCCAGTCATCGTCGACGTGGTAGACCAATATTCGTTGTTCCTCGGGCAAATCGCAAAAAGGAAAGCGTTTTATCGCAAGATCGGATTCAATACCGGCGAAAAACCCAAAAAAATAGAGGAACAAATCGAAAAGTGCCTGTTTATCGACGATTAATTTAACAAACGTGTAACGAGTATAAAAAATGCGTAAAAATGCCGTCGACGCATTGCACACCGGAATTATAGCGGATCGAAACGAATGGAACAAATTTTGTACAGCACTTAAAACGCACGATTTCGCAGACGAACTTTTCGATTTTATCACGGCGACATGCGATGCGTGTAATAAATATTCACATCATCATCACGAAGAACACGAATCATGTTGCGGCGAATGCGCTAAAGAAAAAGAACATTCGGACGATATCGTATCGTTCAAAATGAAAAATTTTTATCATTTCAAAAAAAGATATTACGACGACGATACCGACATTTGGTTCGAATATAATGGTCACGCATTGATGTTTTCGTACGAAAAAGTACTGACATATGATCTCGAGTTCGATATCAACGATCGTACGTGCGCTTGCTGCGGCATTGCTCTAATAAATATAAAAAATCGATTCAGATATATCGTATGAATATATTCGAAACTATTATTACGCGCATTTAGAACTCCTCGAAGTCGCTATCTCCCTCAGACTCCTCGGCCGTAGAGGCGCCGACGACGTCCTTGGCGGTTTTTTCTAGATCCTGAAGACCTGTCTGAACTTCTTGAACGAAATTTGGATCTGACGCGGAAAGCATGGGTTCGCGCTCCTGGTCCAGACCAGATGCCACCTGCTGTGCGAATTTCTTCGCGTACATGGAGCCGCTCTCTACCTCGTTCTCATTATCCTTTGAGTTCATCTTTTTCCACAGGAAGAATCCTCCTATAAGGACGAGTAAAACGACCGCGAAAATCACTGGCTTAGGAACGCTTGCAAAGAATTCCTGAATCTGTTCGATGACTTGCATGTTGTTATATTTACATAATTTTATTTTATTTCAAAAAAAAACGCACGAACATGATATTTAATATTTGTCCTCATCATCATCATCTTCAAAAATCTCATCGTATTTCTCATCTTCGAAGCACTCCATTTCCTCATCATATGTCATGTACGGCTCCGCTTCGTAAAACTCCTCCTCGCAATCATCGATGCCGTTGATGTTCTCGCAATCATCATAGAATTCGACCATGTGAGAAGACATTTTAATTATACTATGACAATGCATTTTCCACATTATATAACAAAACAGAAGTGTCATTTGATCCCGGTGGTTGTCATTTGATCCCGGCGAGTGTCATTTGATCCCGGTGGTCGTCATTTGATCCCGGCAAAAATATTTTGTATATATATATAAATGTGGCAACTTCTTCTCGTATTATTTGCGATCGTCACAGCATTTTTAGTGATACAAAAAAACGAAAAGAAGAAAAATCCAAAATCTTCTTCTAATAATAATTTGCTAAAGAAAGAAGATATTGTCGATATATTCGGCGAGGACCTCTTAGATTTATCTGAAAAAAACGCGCGAGAGTACGTTCACCGCTAAAACTGTGAAGCAAATCTGCTTGGTTTTCTTCTGCATTTTTTGCATCTCGTTTTCGAACGATTCTCGCATATTTTTCATCTCATTTTCAATCCCTTTACCGTGATCGTCGATTATTTTACTCATAACTCTGATCTCGCTCGTGATCGAATTGCCGTGGAAATCGATCTCGTCTCCAATTCCCGCGATCTTACCAGGGAAACTCAAGATATTCATAATATACTACTAGTATTTTATATAAGTTTTTTTACGATTCATATCGTCACTTCATAATATATAATATCGACGGATCGTATCAAAATACATATGTCCGTAGTTCCGATTCCGGCCGACGTCGATCTTTCGACTCTCCACCCGAGCGTCGTTAATTTATTCAAGAAACCGCAATATGCTCAACGTACGCCGGAATGGTACGAAGTTAGGAAAACGCTCATGACCGCGTCCGAATCATCCGCCGCGCTCGGAATCAAGCCGTTCAACGGATTCAAAGGCTGCCCGCGCGAAGACTTGATGATGAAAAAATTGAACATCGTGCCGGTCGTAGGCATGGCGTTACAGCACGGCGTCAAATACGAGACGGAAGCGGCAGAACTTGCCATGAGTATCCTCGGCGAACGAATGTTTGATTTCGGCTTGATCGTGCACGACGAATATCCTTGGTTGGCCGCATCTCCCGACGGAATCACAGCGCGAGGCTATTGCGTCGAGATCAAGTGTCCGCTACGGAGGAAGATTATTCCCGGTGAGGTTCCTCATCATTATTTGCCACAAATTCAGGTACAAATGGAGGTATGCAACGTGGATTTTTGTTATTTTATCCAGTACAAGCCGGGGTTCATGAACGAAGGAGGGAAGCCGTTCATCGATATCGTCGTCGTAGAACGAGACAAGCAATGGTTCCAGGATCGAAAAGATATATTGCTAGGATTTTATACCGAGCTCATGGATCGAAAGAAAACGCACGTGTCCGTCACGGAAGAAGCGAGCGTGATCATGATCATCCAAGACGATCTTTACGAAACCGATCGTCCTCCGTACGTGAGAGAACTCGGCGACTCCAAAGAAACTATAGATTGTACGATTTCCGACGATTTATATTCATAAAAAAATAATATGTAAATATAATATGTTCGAAAGTGTTGCAATTAGAATATTGGTCGCCGTGATCGTCATAGCGTTAGGATTCATGGTCCTGAAGTTCGTGAGTGCTGATAAAGCAAAGCCGATATTAGAATATCATGCGCCTCCAAACAGAAAAAGTCAAGTTCGTTCTAAGATGAATCTTCCAAAAGGGATCCTCAAGCGCGAGGGTGCTCCATCCACCCAAAATAACGTTTCGTTCGCGCCATCCGCTGTCGACACGACTATGACAGAGTTCGGTTCCTGGGATACGAATCGCAATTCTTCTTCCGGCATCATGAACAATCTGAATTCCGTCGACGCAAATACGTCCGGACAGATGATCCCTCAGATGGCTTCTCCACCCATTCAAAACGTCAATGCCTTGTCTTCGGTTCCTCTGATCGACGGATATTCGGGCGATGATGACATGATGTTTGGTAGCGAGCTTTGATCATTCGATCTTTTTGAGGACTTCTGACATTTTATTCGCGCCGATCTTGAATGCTTTCTTTAATACTTTTGGATTTTTAAAATCTAGAACGGATATTTTTCCGACATCGATCGTGAGAACATTTTCGTGAACATAACGATCTTTAGTAGAAATAGCAATCAGACTAGTGAAAAACTTGTCGATGCTGTCGATGTTTTTGGGTGTGTATTCGTCGGAATCGTAGCGAATTCCCAATATATTTTTCGTGTGTTTCAAATTCGCAACGTAATCGATCGGGAAAGCATCTGTCAATGCGCCGTCTACGAAAACTTGATCGTCATGACGAACTGCCGAAAAGAATACAGGAAGACTGCAACTCATTCGGATCGCGATTTTCACGTCAAAGTCTGGAGTTTCGGTGGGAGAAAAATATTTTGCGGTTTGAGTCGTCATGTTCGTAGCGCAAATAATCAGTTCTATTCCAGTTTCGTTTAATATGCTTCGAAACGTATGAGGGTCCTCGCCGAGGACGATATCTATCCAGCGTGATAAATGAGCACCACTGTCAATTCCGAACGCGTTTGAAAAATTCCCGATATCTATAGAAGGCTTATAAATCTCTTTTGCGAATGCCTTGCACATTTCGACGCCGTTTCTGTCGAGCGCAACTCCTGCAGCGACGATCGCGCCCGCAGAAGTTCCTGCGACTGTCTTCAATTCGCGAAGATGCCCATTTTTTTTAAGTACGTGAATCGCTCCCAAGCCTGCCATACTTTTAGCGCCTCCGCCGGCAATCACCAGAGAGTCTACATGTCTCAAGGAAATCCGCATTGCAGCCATATTTATTCATATGGAACATTTTTTAAAAAAAATTGCGACGCAAATTGTCATTTGATCCCGGTAATTCGAATGGTATATATAATATGTCATTGGAATTCATTAACAAAATAATGTTTTGCTGCTTCCAAAATCTCGATACGATGACCAACATCGATCCTCTCAAAAGATATCGGCTCGATAAGCCCATCGGTTCTGGAGGTTTCGCAAAAGTTTCATCTGCGATCGACACGATCGCGAACACATCGGTCGCTGTGAAGATTTCAAAAGGAAGTTATCCGGCAAGAACACTCAAAAGAGAGTTTGATCTGATCGAGAAAATGGAACATCCTAATATCATTCGACCGACGGATTTTTATTATATTCATGATCTGTTCACCACAGCACACATGGTGCTTCCTCTCATGAAGAAAGATTTATATACTCACGCGATCGACGAGAATCGTATCATGAAAACTGAGGATCTCAGGAAACTCGTCGTCGACATTGCGGGCGCCATCAAGTACATTCACGACAAAGATATCGTTCATCGAGATATAAAACCAGAAAATATTTTGATCGATGCGAGTGGAAACTACGTGCTTTGCGATTTTGGCCATGCGGAATATTCGGATTCCATGAAAATGATTGGGCTTTATGGATCGCTGTCATACATGGCGCCGGAAGTGGCAGCTAATCGGTTGGAATGCAGATCTCCATTCACCATCGGAAAACCGATCGATATTTTTTCATTCGGTATGGTCCTATACAATATTGCTACTCGGACGATGGGCGGAGCAATTCGAGGATCCAAAACTGATGCAGCTCATCTCGATGATATCGCCAGATTCGACATGATTCCGTTCGTAGACGAAATGGAATGCGACGAAATGTTCAAGGATCTGCTGATGTCGATGCTTATCAGACATCCGGTGGGAAGAATCACGATCGACGAGATCCTCAGACATCCCTTTATATCGTCACTTTGAACTATTTATATACGCATTTGTAATATATATTAAAATGAATAACGCAGTCGTGATCGCCGAGATGGCAACGAGCGAATTTGCGGCGGGTGTCGTAGACGAGATTGCCAAGAAACATACCGTGAGCGGACTCTCGGTCGTGCCGTTCGTACCTGGTCTCGTTCACGATCACCCTCCGTGTGACTTTATCATGGAATCGTGTTCGTATTGCACTCGAAACGGGAATATATTCTCGTCAGAAAAGTATCCGAGAGACTCGAACGACATTATTTTCAAGTACCGAGCAAAAATTATCGATATTTTCGAGGATATGAAAAAAGAGATCCTCGAAATAACGGAAACGAATATGAATTTGATTGATGACGATGATGATGATCTGGAAAACATGCTGATGAAGGAGCTTTCGTGAGACTATTTGGGCCAATCGCACACGCTCAAAGTAGAATTCCAGAGAGTCCCTTCGGCGCATGGCATCTGTGTAGGATTCGAATTTCCCGGTTCGCATATAAAGAAGTATGGGTTTTGATCGTCGCCGAAAGGCTCGCCTCCCTCGCCAGAACATTGACCGGCAGGAGCGGGTGCGGGACCCGGAACAGGAGCAGGAACGGGAGCAGGCTTGGGAGATGGTTTCGGCACTGGAGCAGGGTTTGGTGTGGGTTTTGGCGCGGGTTTTGGCGCGGGTTTTGGCGCGGGTTTTGGCGCGGGAGTCGGTGCCGGTTTCGGCGCGGGAGTCGGTGCGGGTTTTGGTGCTGGCTTTGGTGCAGGCGGCTGACCTTTCATGATTTTCACAAATTCGTATGGGAAGAGATCTTCGATCACGACCGTCACATTTTCGCCCACGATCATGTTATGAGCCACGAGCGTTGCAACTTTCAACGTGACGATTCCTCCAGGTTGAGAATATTGAACTTCTACCTGATTCGGGCTGATTACTCTCATGATTCTTCCCGAAGTTACGCGAGTTTTTACGACTGGTTTAGGCGCGGGCTTGGGAGCAGGAGCCGGTGCAGGCTTGGGAGCGGGAGTCGGTGTGGGCTTGGGAGCGGGAGTCGGTGTGGGCTTGGGAGCGGGAGTCGGTGTGGGCTTGGGAGCGGGAGTCGGTGTGGGCTTGGGAGCGGGCTTGG
>Ga0214921_10007164_pt1 | contig 14964 bp, 10 predicted proteins | sample LL1505_MetaG_FD_177992 | JGI IMG/M metagenome (GOLD analysis project Ga0214921, IMG submission 177992) | Freshwater microbial communities from Lake Lanier, Atlanta, Georgia, United States - LL-1505 | ecosystem: Environmental > Aquatic > Freshwater > Lake | place: USA: Georgia | collected... | reverse complement strand
GCCGCGCGTGATGCCCAGGCCCAAGCCAAGGCAGAAGCGCTAAGCCAGCGCGATGCCGAAGCCGCATCAAAAGCACAGGCACTAGCGCAGCGTGATGCTCTGGGGCGAGAAAGAGACGCAATGGCCGCCGCCCGCGACGCCGAAGCCGCCGCAAAAGTACAGATAGTGGCGCAGCGTGATGCTCTGGCGCAAGAAAGTATCGCACTCTCCGTAGCCAGAGACGCTGAAGCCCAAGCTAAGGTCCAAGTATTGGCGCAGCGTGACGCTGAGGCCGCAGCGAAAGCACATGTCTTGTCCCAGCGTGACGCGCTGGCTCAAGAGAGAGACGCATTTGCCGCCGCCCGTGATGCGGAGGCTCAAGCCAAGGCAGAAGCACTGCACCAGCGCGACGTTGAGGCCGCTTCAAAAGCACAGGCACTGGCGCAGCGCGATGCTCTGGCTCAAGAGAGAGACGCACTTGCCGCCGCCCGTGATGCGGAGGCCCAAGCCAAGGCAGAAGCACTGCACCAGCGCGACGTCGAGGCCGCCTCAAAAGCGCAGGCACTGGCGCAACGTGATGCTCTAGCTGAAGAAAGAGACGCACTAGCCGCTGCGCGTGATGCCGAGGCCCAGGCCAAGATAGGGGCGCTAAGCCAACGTGATGCTGAGTCCGCCGCAAGAGTTCAAGCCTATTTACAGAGAGATACCCTGGCTCAAGAAAGAGATACGCTTGCCGCTGCGCGAGCCGCCGAAGCCCAGGTCAAGGCAGACGCCGAAAAACAACGAGATTTCGAAGCCGCGGCTAAAGCCGATGCGATCGCCCGTCTTGCCGAGTTGCAAGCCGCGCACGACCTATTGTTGCAAGCGCAAGAAACCAGCAACAAGCGCCAACAATTCATTCAAGACGAGATGCTGCGCGCAGAATCTCAAATTGAGTTAATTAAAGACTTGCTCCTGCGCGATCGCGCTTAAAAGCCCATGCAAATACTAAACAGGTTTCGAAATTGGCTGATCGTCTTCTTGGGCGGAAAGCCGCAAGACGCAGGCGCCGCAGATAAAGCCAATGAGGCACAAGACGTTGCCTATCGCGAATCATCGACCCCCGTAGTTTTTGATGAATCGCTGTTTGAACGTAGCCGCACGCAGTGGCATTTTGGCGACTGGACGACATTGGCAAGTCTGCAGCGCGAAACTATTCAAAATCATCCCGCCCGCGCTAAGTTAGCACTACTGGCTGCGGCGGGACATCTTCAGCAAGGGAACAGCCAGGCCGCGCGGGAGTTCATCCGCCTTGCGCAAGATTGGGGCTGCAGCAAAAAATTGATTAGCCAGATATTGATTTCTGGCGTCCACAACTCCCTGGGTCGCGCCGCTTCCGTCAGCGGGCAAGCGCAGCGCGGTTTGGAACACTTTCAATCGGCCATACAAGCTGGTTCCGCACAGAGCGAGGTGCGTCTGTTGACGCAAGCGCGGGTAAACCAGCAGCTTAACCAATTGGGCCTGCCGCTAGACACCCAACAAATACAAAACACCGAGCATGCAAGCTCTCCAAAGGCGCGCACCAGTCTGCCGAGTCAACCTACAAGCGAAAGCTATCTGTCCGCATGCTGAACCCCGCCGCCGTCCACCCTAGCCCCGGTAGGCGCGAAGCCAGCCCCCTCCAAGTTCTAAAGGTACTGGCACCACCGGTAACGCTGATTCACATCGGGGCAGGTACCGGTCAGGGCGCGTTGTACGAGTGGCATACCTGGGGCGTGGCGCAAGCGCATGTGGTGTATGCCCACTTGGAGCGCTTGGCCTGGGCCCAGAAGGTCGCTAGCACCAACCCGAGTTGGCAAGTGCGTTCTACAAGCTTGGCGGTAACCGAAGGGCCAATTACCTACCATCAGGCCAACAACCCAGCTGAAGACGGTTTCATTCCAGCCCAAAAACTCAGTGCAATGTGGCCCAACTTGCGCTTCGCCAGCCAAGAGCAGCGCGCGGGCAATCGAAACGCTGCTGGCGCACACCGACGCAGTCATCACAGCCCACGACTGGACCTGGCTGCTTGTCGACTGCCTTCTTGCATGGCCTCTTCTGTAGGGCGCACCGCCGCACTTCTGCATTGCACGGTGGTAGCGGTGCGCGCACTAGTGCAGCCCGTGGCGTGTCTAACGGCGGGGGTGGCCTTGTCAGAAATTGAGGCCATGCTGCAACGCCATGGATTCAAGTTTGTGGTCACTATCGAAAGCTGCCAACCTGCCATCGGCCACGCCCTGTTGGTGCTTGGCTGGCAAGCCGTCTTGGAACTGGGGTCGCAAAACGTTGGCCCACAGACGCACTTAACCATCCGGTTGCAGGGCAGCATAGCTACGTTGCAAGTTCATAGCGATCAACTGGCGCAAGAAAGAGGAAACTTGGTAGCTGTACGCGCACAACTGACAAGCGCTGTGGCCGAAATGACTGCCCAACTAGAAGCTGAAATACAAGGCAAAGCCGAGGCGATGATCGCTAGACATGCTGCTATCAACACCAGCCTTGAAGCAACAGCCCAACGAGACACCTCGGCCACGGACCGCAACCCGGCACGAGCGGTCAAAGAGGAACATGCCCGAGTCGCCACGCAGCGCCACCAATCGCTAACTGCCGCGTCCAGGAAATCAGCGACCTGCGGCAGCACGTACAACAACTCTAAGCCGACTCGCAGCAAACCAACTTCTTGTCGCACTTGCAGCAAGAAGAAGTGATCAACGCCGAAGCTCAAATCGAGCTCATTAAAGATCTGGTTCTGCGCGAGGGAACTTTATAGGTCCAAAGCCGTGACCGCGCAGATCCTATTGCTCACACTCAAACTCAATTGGGTTTCTAAATAGCGGCGCGTGACAAGGTACTTGTCGACTGATTAAAGCAGTTATCTGCTGAATAACGTTGGCAACCGAATGATAATTTGAATCGCCATACTGCACTATGCGTTGATACACTCTAAAGCAGAAAGTATATTATAGTCTAGTGAAAATCAGGCCCGCAAACCGTAAGTATTAACATTAAATTTACGATTTTTGCCATGACTATTGCGATAAGGAGCTATATGAATTTGAATGATATAAATTTACTCTTTAAATATAAGAATTTCCAGTCAGCATTAATTGAGTACATTCATCATGCATTATCTCGACCAATTATGTCCGACGCAGTTGCGTTGAACATACGCCTAGCTCATATTAGGCTTCATAGGCATCTTTCTGAACTCGCGAGAAAGCAATATACTAATACATCAGCAGTAGATTCCACTGAAGAAGGTAATCTTGCCGTACATATCGCGCCAGTTTGGAGTTTCTCAGACAATAAGTCCAATTTGCAGGATTGCGCTTGGTGGCGCATAGACTACGTGGTTGAAAGCCGTGCGTCCAATCTATTCGCACCCTCAGGGCGTTTGTCAATACCAGTTTTCAAGGTTGAAGGTAATGTCGTCAAAATCCAAACAGACTTTACTGTCGCAGTGCCAGGAAGTGCGATATTTAAAGTTAGTTCCTTTGGTGACTATGAAGATTTCTATGAAGGAATTCAGACCGTCGGACCAGTAGTTATAGCTTTCGTATTCTGCCGTATAGAGCAAGACCGGATTTTCTCTCAGTTGATTGCGGAACTTTATAAGGAATCTGCCCTCAATATCAACAAAATGTTAGCTAATATCAATTCAATTTCGGCCCATAATTCACCATTGGAAGAGGAAAATATACGGGCCTATTTAGAAAAGCTTGGTTTAAACAATGAGTCCCCGATTGGTGACCCCATGCGGCTTTACTTTGACAGCGCTGCGCTTGACCTAAAAAATTCTGTCGCGACCTATTTTCGAAAAACTATACGTGCTAACTTGCAGCCTTGCCTTAAACTCGATACCCTCAAACTGGTTGAACACAAGTCGCAACTAGGCGATGGGGTCAGCTTTCACATTGAAGGAGTCAAGCATGTTGCGAGAACAAGGGTCGTACATGGTTGGATCGTCGACCCCTGTCAGGTTGTCAAGCATATCCATTTGCTGCACCCAAATGTGCCGCAGGGTATCGAATTGTTTCAGAATGCGGTTAAGTTCGATCGCGCCGATATTGCTACCACCTTCGGTAATATCAGGCCTAGTTTGACTACACATTACGGCTTCGTAAGCGTAGCGAATGAGCACAATTTACCAGAACATAGCCATGACGTAGAAATATTGGTTACGTTAAAGAACGGTATTCAATATCGAGAAACAATTTTAGAAGAAGCGGTAGCGATGGACGACAACGGTCTGCAATATCTCATAGGAATCCTTACGGATGACAAAATAGACGGAGAACGCTGCGAGCGTTTCTTCAAGCCCGTATTTAGGGCCTTCACACATAATAAGCCAATAGTAAAATTGTTTTTCAATAAGGTTTACGGATCGCGCGCCACTTGCTCCAAACCACGACTTTCCGTAATAATCCCGCTATATGGCAATATCCGTTTCGAACAGACTCAAATTCCTCTCCTTGCTGCCTTGCGTCAGCTTGACTGGGAGGTCATCTTTGCAGTCGATGATCTGCGTATCCTTGATACAGTTTGTTGTAATGTAGAGCGACTCGCACTGTTGTACGGCCTGCCAGTGCGCGTTCTGGCGCCGGACCGCAATCTAGGGTTCTCAGGAATCAACAACTTCGCCGTCGCGCATTGCCATGGCCAGTATGTACTATTTTTAAACAGCGACTGCTTCGTCACCCGCACCGCGCCAGTACTTGCGGCGCTAAAGTGGCTCGAAGATAGGAATGGGGCTGGCGCGGCGGGCTTCAGGCTGCTGTATGCAAACCAAACAATTCAACATGATGGCATGTCTGTCGGAATGTGGGATCAGCAGCGCGAGTTTTACCTTAATGAACACCCACGCATTGGTGTAGCGGCTCCGTTAGCACCCAAACACCCTGTTAACGACAATGCCGTCATGCTGACCGCAGCCTGTCTTTGCATGTCGCGCCTCCAATTTAACAAAGTCGGTGGCTTTAGTCGGTCCTATCTACGTGGGGATTTTGAAGACTCCGATCTCTGCCTTAAGATATTGACCGGTGGAGGGGTGCTTGGCATTGTTCGAGAGCACGGAATTTACCATCTAGAGCGTCAGTCGATAGGATCGCAACATGTTGGCCTGCGTCAAACGATCACTCTGGTCAATTCCTATATCTACAGTAAGAGATGGGCCACCACGCTGGGCCGTGAAATCATCCCATTAAAGGTGATTTAATGAAAGTGCTAATAATCGCCCACGGCCATCCAACCCTACACAAGGGAGGTGGCGAAGTTGCTGCCTACTCGTTGTTCAAAATGCTGCGTGCCGATCAGCATCAGGCGGTCTTTCTCGGCTGGAGTGGTCATGGTGAATCCGCCGATGGGGGTCCATTGCAGAAAGTGGACGAGAATGATTACTTGCTTTATACAACATCTGAATACTTTCATTTCTCATCCACGTCACCAAACCTAAAGCTCGCGCTCGCACTATTGATACAAAACTACGATTTTGACGTCCTACATCTCCACCACTACGTTCATATCGGTATCGAGATTGCAGCCCTGGTCAAGTCTCTATCACCGCGCACACGCGTGGTACTGACGCTACACGAATACTTGGCAATCTGCGCCAACAATGGGCAACTCTTCACCGCGGGCGGCGAAATCTGCAGAGGATATTCTCCGGTACGCTGTAATGAGTGCTTTCCATCGATTACGTCGAATACGTTCTTCATGCGCGAACTTTCGATCAAATCAGCGTTTTCGTTTGTTGACCATTTTCTGTCGCCGTCCGAGTTCCTGCGGGAACAGTATGTTCAGTGGGGCATTCCTGCAGAAAAAATTGACGCAGTAGAAAATCCTCTTCCATTGCAATATGAAGGCGAGGTCAAAGCGCTGGCGCCGCCAAATCCTGGGCGCCGATGGAAAATCGGTTTTTTTGGTCAAATCAATCAGTATAAGGGACTAGACGTCTTGTTGGAAGGAATCAGACTGGCGACAGAACAGGGCGCTGAGTGTGAAATTGGCATTCACGGCAAAATGTCCTCTGTCGATGGCACTTCGGATTATCTCGAAAGCCTCGATATGACCATAAAGTCCCTTGGAAATCGTGCAACGTTTCATGGCCCCTATCAGCAGGCCGAGGTGCTGCGTTTGATGGAAAGTTACCACTTTGTCGCGATGGGGTCACGTTGGTATGAGAATTCCCCGGTGGTAATCCAAGAGTCTATAGCTGCTGGACGCCCTCTAATCGTCCCAGCGCTCGGAGGAATGAAGGAGAAGTCTAGAGGTGTGAACATCGAGTTTGCGCCGAGCGATAAAGTCAGTCTTGCCAAGGCTCTCGTGAACTTAACGGGAGACTCATACAAACGTTTGCAAGAGAAGATTTCATTGCGAAGGAAAGAAATGAAGACGGATATGAAAAAAAACTATTTGCAAACCCTGGCAGTTTATCAGCGGTAACTATTGCTAGCGTTTTGAAAGAAATGCGCAAGTCTTGTACGAGTCGGGCTAAATAATCCAGCCGGTATAAAAAATTCTCTCGACTTAAGTACTAAGGCCGCTTTGAACTAAATGTCATAAGCCGACGTTAATGCGTTTTCTCTATCCAATGCCGCACCGACATAGTTCACTGCACGGAAGTATCAAGCTGCAAAGAATTTCTTGTCGCATTCGTAACTTCATATCGATACGCGCTCAAATTAGTCAATAAATTAATTGAAAAAAATGAATAACATAAAAGGGTTTGTAGATTGCATAGACCGATTTCAAATACGCGGCTGGGCTTGGGACAGCTCGAATAGAGATGCGAGGCTCGTGGTCGAAGCGGTCATCTCAAATAGCAAAGTAGTCTCAGCTGTCGCGTCTTTATATCGAAGCGATTTGGCGAGTATTGGAGACTCGTGTCATGCATTTATAATGAATTTTCAGTCGCCTTTGGAAGAGCATGAGTTACTAAATACGAAGCTCTACGCTGTTTCTAGTACTGGGCGCTATGAACTGCCTCTTTATGTGATGGAAAAATCCGACGTTGCGTCAAAAAAAGTGCTCCCTTTGGCTGCTACTTTGAATGAGCATAGAACGATACATCACACACCGATTTTTATTCTTGGTGCCGCGAGGTCTGGCACGAGTGCAGTTGCTCGTGCACTACTTGATACTAATGAATATGTGGGTTTTGAGGAAGGGCACTTAATCGAGATACTTGCTCCATTATTTGTTGCAGTCAATGATTTCTACAGACTAAAAGGTGATGATGCCACGCCAGAGAGAAATACCATGCTTTCCTGTGTGCCTCAAAAATATATTCAGTCTGCGATTAAGAATTTAATTGGTAACCTTACTCTGGAGCTCAACTGCAAGCCGAAATGGATTGAAAAAACACCAAACTCTAACATGATACATTTAGCGCCAATAATCAAGAGCATTTGGCCAAAAGCCAAATTTATTTTCTTGAAGCGTAGGGCAATTGAAAATTTGGCATCAAGAAGGCGGAAGTTCAAGGATGTAAAGATCCTCCAGCATTTCGAAGAATGGGCTGAATGTATGCGGGCGTGGACTTTGACGCGTCATCAGTTAGGTGGTGCTGCAATAGAGGTTGAACAGCTATACATCAAGCGAGATCCCCTGCGCGTAAGTGCGGTCCTTAGCCAGTTTTTGCAGTTAGAAGCAGTGCCCGCGCAGTTGTTGACGCAATCACTCCAGACTGAATTCCCGCAAAGGACATCTGGACTTGATCAACCATTAAGTACTATCGATGATCTCAGGCTGAATTTCGATGAAAGGAAGATGTTCGACGTTATATGCGGAGCGATGATGTCCGAATTTCATTACACATACGATGAAACCTACACAACATCAGACTTCAGCGAACTTGGAATTGTTCATTTTTGAGCGGGATAAAAATAATTTTAGGAACTAAATTTGCAAGTAATGGTTGCCACATACCTTTAATTGATTTATCGTGGTATTTTGATGATATTAATGTTTTACACCTATATAATTGATTAAATTAATTATGAAAAAAAATGGATGCATTGAAAGAGTTTACAAAAATATTGTCTATGGGTGGTATTATTTTGAAAAAACACAAGTAGTGTTTGCGTATTATAAAGATCAATTAATTGGTAAATCATTCGCCTTGGAAAAAAGAATAGATTTGAATAACCCTCATGCCCATTCATTTAAAATAGATTGCGGCACTTTTGCGGAGGATCTATTAATTAATATTGAAAATTTGAAAATCAAAAGCGATGTGGATGATGAAATAATAGAGATATATAAAGTTGTAAAGATGGCGAGCGATATAGCAAAATTAAGTAATGATGAATTAAAGATTTTTAAGAGGTCATTGCCTGACAATTTCATTAACATATTATATGATAATGAAATGAAAAATTTCAACGCAACACGACTAAAAAATTCTTTAGCGGTTGTTGCTTATGCTAATGATGCTAACGCGTGGTTCCCGTATTTTTATAGTAACACTCAGGGATATTCGGCGAATCTTCGATATATATTATTTCACCAAATCCGAAATCTTTTGTTAATTATAAGCTTGGTGGAATTGTATCTGTTGAAGGACGATCTTACTGTGATGTTGCTAGATCTGAATTGATCTCTAATGTTGCAAACGGACTAAAAGCATATTTTGAATGGACGCTGGTTTGTGATGTGGATGAAATAATAGTCCCAAACTCAGTTTTGGGTAAAAGTTTAAAGGAGTTGATTTTTGGATCCACAAATAATGTAATAGCCAGTTGGGGATTGGATGTTATTCAACAAGGCGAGCCTGTATTTGATTTTAACAAATCAATTTTCCAACAAAGAACAATTGCGGTGCCGAACCTAGCGTTATCGAAGCCTCACATATCAAGAGTGCCACTTAGATACAGCGTTGGATATCATTATTGTAATATTAAAACTGATGAAAGTGCAATGAATGGTGATTTAATTACTCTTCATTTAAAATTTGCATGTGCAAAAATAAGAGCAGAAGTGACGACTACGGTTCTCAAATTAGATTATGCTGATGAAAGAACTAAAGACTATTCGGTGAATTCTGTGTCAGACGCAAACGTTCATCCATTAATTAAACGCACAGGCGTTAGAAAAATTGGGTTGGATGCACCTGAAACTATTGAGTTTTTTAAACAATACGTTAAAAATATGAGATTTGACAGTATAAATCAAATCTGGTATGGGCAGTATAAGCATGCAGATTTTTTTGTGAAAATTTAAAATAATATCATCAATTGTAATGCTGTTTATTCTGTAAAAATATTTTATGGTTCCGCTTGATTCAATGGGTGCCTAAATTAAAAAAACGGGGAAGATCTGCATTAGTCCAATATTCGGACGGGCTTCGTGCACAATCGCTTGATTACATTAGTTGCATATTTTGAAAAAAACGAGTTAAGCAAACCATCCCTAGACAATTCGCGAGGGTGGAGGCATTATAAATACAAGAGACCTTATTCATCGTGATACTTTATTTTATGCAAATACACGAGCCACATGTCAATATCGGAAGTCAAATCTCGAGAATGTATATGGCAAATAGATTACTTATGAATGTCTCTCGTTTGAACACGCATTCGATTTGATGATAAGTTTATTTAATGAATAGCGAAATAGGTCTTATTCCAATTGGAACGCTCTGATAGAAATTTTATGTCTGATTTTTTGGTAATACTCGGAATGCATCGTTCGGGAACCTCTGCACTGACGGGGGTATTTAGCCGGTTGGGTTTCTATGCGGGCCAGAGTTTGATGCCCGCTAACGAATACAACCAGCGTGGTTATTATGAAGACCAACCCATCAGTACTTTGTTGGACGAGTTGTATGCATCTTTCGGTATGAGGTGGTACTTTGAAGGAGCTATGCCCGAAGGGTGGTCCGGTTGTGAACAAGCGGTTTCATACGAAGGCAAGTTGACCGCCCTGATGGCAGACCAATATCGACTTGGTGCCGCTTCAGTCATTAAAAATCCAAGGTTATGCCGTTTATTACCAATAATGAAGAATGTTTGGCGATCTTGTGGGCTACATCCAAAATACGTGTTTTCACTGCGATCCCCTACTGCTGTCGTTGGTTCTTTAATGAGACGAGACGGGCTCAGCTCTGAGCGCGGTGCGCTTTTGTATTTAGCCCACATGCTGGAGGCGGAATTACACACACGTGGCGAAATACGAGCTTTTGTAGATTATGAGGAATTATTGAATGACTGGCGCTACAGTCTTGGTAAAGCTCAGGAAGAATGCGATATTGATTTTTTAAAAAAACCGATAATAGATGAGTATTGCGAGCTTGAAATAAACAGCTTTCTGACTCATGAGCTGAATCATGCACCTCAATATGCAATTGAGAAACCAGGCCTAGCTCTTGAACTTGCGACAGAAGCATATTTGTTGTTGAAAAAGCCAAAAAATACAGCGACATTAGCAGCGATAGATGCTCTTAGGGAACGATACCATAACTATGTCGAATCTCTTGAACCATGGTTAAGCGATTCTCATAATTTAGCAAAGTTTAAGGAAGGTTTGAAGTCGGCCGTTTTGGACGGAAATTCTGAAGTTAGGAACATGGTTGTCCTAACTGCGCAGTCGGATATCTATATTTCGTCAGTTGTTCAGGATTTCACAGAGGAACTGAAGTTCTCCGCGTCCTGCCGCTTCGGCGAGCCTAATGAGCACCTGGTCGTCATACCTGTAATCAAAGAAAAATTGAAAGCATTACGCTGGGATATTACCGATTGCCCAGCTTTTTGTTTAGTGTGCAGCGTACGATTGGAAAACTTGCAAGGTGATGTTCGTTGGGAGTGGTCCCATATTTCGCCGTTATTTGAATCGACGTCTTTGGATATGCATGTCCTTGGTCTCGATACCGAAAACCGTCTCCAAATCATATCACGCGGATTAGATCCATACGGCGTCTTGTTTATTCCTGAAGAAATAACTAATGAGATTTGTACCGGTTGGGCATTCCGTGTGAAGTTTATTTTGGATTTACCTAGTAAAGGTTTTAATGTTGTAATGCATAAATACGAAGAAGCGATTAAAAAATTGACCGAGTTTGATACTTCGCAGAGGCGCTCAATCTCAACTATCGGTACTTTGCAACGAGAGGCCATGACAAAAGATCAACGGATAGATCAACTCCAAGCTCAGCTGAAAACAATGCGAAATGAAATCCTCAGGGCAGAGACACAATTGGAGTTGTTGAAGTACCTCTGGACTAGCGACGACCGCGCCGAGTCGCTTTAATGATCCGCGCTAGCGAGCCGTGTGAACACAAGGTCCGATATGCATATCGGCTGTTTCGCTAAACAACACTGTCGTACTAGAGCTTGGGTTGATTGGATCTTTGGGATCGCTTAGTGATGGTCTGCAAAAGTCACCCAATTGATTGCCTCGTGCTTTAAGTTCAATAGAAAAAAATCAGCCTTGCCACCACCGGATTCGAGCTTGTTACCAAGCGCACGCGTAAGCGTGAATTCCTGGACGAGATGAACCTGGTGATTCCTTGGTCGCACTTTCTGGCCCTGATTACCCCTCATGCACCCGCTGGCAAGACGGGGCGTCCGCCGTTTGCCACAGAGGTGATGCTTCGCATCCATTTGCTGCAGCAATTCTTCGGGCACTCCGACCCGGCCATGGAAGAGGCCTTGCATGACATCCCGCTGTACCGTGAGTTTGCCCAGCTTGATGCAGGCATCACCCGCTTGCCTGATGAAAGCACCATCCTGCGCCTTAGGCACATGCGTGCGCAATACGACTTGGGCGTGCAGATACTGGCTGCGGTCAATGCCAAGTTGATTGATCGGGGACTGTTGCTCATGACCGGCGCCGTGGCGGACGCGACCTTGATTGCGGCGCCCAGTTCTACCAAGAACTGCACCGGTGAGCGTGATTCTGAGATGCACCAAACCAAGAAGGGCAACCAGTGGCACTTTGGGATGAAGGCGCACAATGGCGTGGACGCTAAGTCTGGATTGGTTCACACAAGCACGACGACTTCGGCCAATGCCCATGATGTGACGCAGGCGCATGCCTTGCTGCATGGACAAGAAGAAGTTGTGTTTGCCGACTCGGGCTACGGGGGTGTTGAAAAGCGCCAAGAGATTCAAGACAAGCACGCTGCTGTGGACTGGCAAATTGCGATGATGCCGGGAAAACGCAAGGCGTTGGACAAAACGCGGATCAGCAACGCCCTGACGGATCAGCTTGAAAAGCTCAAAGCGGGCATCAGAGCCAAGGTAGAGCACCCGTTTCGGGTAATCAAGTGTCAGTTTGGACACCGCAAGACGCGTTACCGAGGATTGGCCAAGAACACGAACCAGTTGCTGGTGATGTTGGCGTTGTCCAACTTGTGGATGGTGCGCAAGCGAATGATTCAGGGCTTGCAGGCATTAGTGCGCCTGCAGTGTGGGCTAAGGCCCCAAACAGGCCCCAAGGGGCCGAAAGCGGGGATTTGGCGAACAATTCATTGCCACTTTCACCACATGCAGATTCACGCATCAACTCGCGCCTGGGCGAGGGGTATGCAGACTATACCTAGAAGCGAAAGTAACTATAGCTGTGAATCGTCCAAATCATTGGCTGAAGACGGAATTCCATGGTTTCTGATATTATGTAGCGGAATAGTGATTTTTAAAATTTATATAGGTGTTGATAAGTAATGAAGCCAATTGCTCATGTTTTAGTGTCGGGAGCCGAACCAACATTTCGCACCGAGGACGTTAAATTTTCGCCTTCCGGACGCCTATTAGCAATGGTTGCGACGGACGGATGCGTAATTCTTAATTCGGTTGATCTGTCGGCCTCGCCATTAACGGTTTCCTTCCTATTTGAGTTGCGTTCGGCGCGTTTAATAATTCCACACGGGATTGATTTTTTATCAGAGGACATCATAGTTGTAGCAAACAGGGACGCAGACCTGGCGTTTTTCAAGTTGCCGGGCAACGCAGAACGGGGGGCCGTTTGCCACATAGACCCGATATATGAGGCCCTCTCGCCTTTTTTTGGTACCGGTGGTGTAAGTCGGAAGCTTCGGGAACGGCCTCTGTTTTGCGGACCCGGCTCAGTCCGGGTGACCGGAAATGTACTGTTGGTGGGTTGCAACTACCTAAATACGGTTTCAACGTTCAAATACTCATTGGACGATAACGCACTCGTTATTGAAGAGGGCGTTCTTGTTGCGCATGAAGGCCTCAGCGTCATAGACGGTATCGCTATTAGTAGAGATCGTATGTGGATGGCTTTAAGCGACCACGATCATCACCGCGTGGTTGTATATCGACGCAAAATCTTTTCTGCGGATGACGCAACTGGGAGTAACTCGCACTTTCAGTGGGATCAGATGTGTTCATTAGTTGACATTGACCTGCATTACCCGCATGGCTTGACCTTTGATAAAACGGGCGAGTTGCTCTATGTTGTGGATGCCGGTGGGCGCTATGTGCACGCTTTCAGGAGCAGTGACCACTGGTGCACTGACATATACAAAAGCAGTATAAAGATAATTGGTATAGAGGAAGAGGCGTACAACAAGACACACCAGGCAACACACGAGGCATATCGCATGCTCGAAGGTGGGGGGAAGGGTTTAGATTTGGACCCTAGTGGACGTGTACTGGTTGTAACCACTCGGAATCAGCCCCTTCGTTTTTTTTCAGTCGAGCAATTTACACCGGTCATAGTGAATGAGGGCATTTCAACGCCATTGCGAGACTTGGCGTCGGGCGACGGTATCGCGCTGTCCTGTGTGGTGGACGATACGGTGAGCATCTGGAAATGCCTTGTGCCATGGCTGGCGAGCGCAATTGCCCTGGGCGAGATACCAACGCAGCATATTTATATCCACCACGTATGCGATCTGAAACCTGAAATCCAACGACTGTGCGAAGAATTAGGTGTCAACACCCGTCGAATTGAGCGCTTTGACGCAACAAATGTCTACGCCAACAAAATACATCAAGGTTCTACCGATTTTGGGCCGGTGCAAACTATCGTTTTGACTGACGTTGATGTGGTGTTCACGGGGAAGGTTCCTTTCCATGAACTGTCAGGTTTTGTTGCAGGAAAAACGGTGGACATGCCGAATCCACCACTTGATCTACTTAAGGAAATATTTTCGAACGCAGGCGTTCCAGTGACTGCCTTGGTTTACAACGAATACGCGGATGGCGATAATATAAAAACATTTCAAACAGTCGCTGGAAATTTCAACGGTGGTTTATATGTTTTACCCAAAAGTAGTTTTGTGGTACTTAGTCAGCGCTGGTCGGTATGGGCTCGCTGGTTATTAGCGAAACCTGCGCTTATGGCCCAATGGCATCGAAACTTAGATCAGATATCATTTTGCATGGCCCTGAATGAGTTGAATCTACCGTTGAGTATTTTGAATAACTCGTGGAATTTCCCTACGCACATCGATCTGCCACATGTTGCAGAACGACCGTGGATCTTGCATCACCACTGCGACATTAATAACCAGGGTTACTTGAACGTAATGAGAAATGACAAAATCCAGTTAGTTGCAGGTCAGGTTAATTCCGCGATTAAGAATATTCGAGAGAAGCATAATATTTTATTATAAACTAAATACTTATTCCTACCTTAATTTCTCGTAAACTATTAATTTAATTGAAAATTTTCTTATTTCTGATACACAATTTCCCTCAGTTTTCAACCTTTCCAGATACTATTTCTGTGAGTTTCTGAAGGTTCGCCATGGCCACCAGCACCGATGATTTCTTTTGCAGCCGTTTGGACCAAATGATCGAACTGCGTCACCCTTTAGCTGTGCTGGCCAGCCGCATGCCCTGGCAAGATTTCGAAAGCTCCCTTGCCCACAGCTTCGCCCGAGCGGCCAAGGCAGGCAAACAGATTGAAGGCATTGATCTTTGGCGCTGGTGCAGTAGTGCTCAGCGCTGGCGGCGTCTCCAAAGCCGGGCGCCCGCGCCTGCCTCTGCGCTTGATGGTCTC
>Ga0214921_10007163_pt1 | contig 14968 bp, 15 predicted proteins | sample LL1505_MetaG_FD_177992 | JGI IMG/M metagenome (GOLD analysis project Ga0214921, IMG submission 177992) | Freshwater microbial communities from Lake Lanier, Atlanta, Georgia, United States - LL-1505 | ecosystem: Environmental > Aquatic > Freshwater > Lake | place: USA: Georgia | collected... | reverse complement strand
TGGGCACGTAAAATGGGACAAAAGAGTTCTTCTCCCCTGTCATCACCTGTGACATCCAGGAAGAGAGATAAGCATAGGCATCCCCGTGGAATTCATCACAAAGGAACTGGGCGTGAACACAGTTTTTAACGCCGGGAACAAGAAAGCCGTCAAAAGGTCCGGGCTTCGTGAGATAAAGGACTTCTGCCGCTTCTTTTTCCAGTATGCGGCCAAGGTCGTATTTGTTGCGGTATTGAATCACCTCAAACTCCTCCCGCCATTTCTGAAGAAGCGGGCTCCCGGTAAATCCTGGGCGATCCGGTATGCAGATGATGGATTCATTTCTCAGAATGACTCGATTGAGTCGGGCGTAATCCAGCATGGCACCCTCCGAGCCTCGCTCGGTCAATATTCGGCTATGAAAGGCGACTTTCATGCTTTCACCCTCCGGTAAAACTCCATTCTCTCATAAATCATTTCGAGCCGATATCCTGCCCTCCCCAGACGATGCATCCAGACAGGGCGTCGGGTGGGATTCCAGATCCCCACAAAACCCGGACGAATCCGCCCGTTCCGGATTTCGCGGCAAATGGCGGCACTCTCCCGCGAACCACGGCTGGTGATCCCCGCCGGATCGGCTTTTCTTTTTTCCTCCGCCCACGTTGTCAACCGACTTCCATGAATTTCGGTTCCCGGGCGATTATTACGGAAAGCCTCCAGTGGATGGGGGCGATGTTCCCATGCTTCCACCCTCCATCCCCCGCCCCCGCTCTCCAACCAGATCCCCAAACTTCCCACCTGCCCGTCTCCCGCCACCAGTTCATAAAAGTCACCGGATCGAACCCTGGCCAAAATGTTTCTTTGGAGAATTCTAAAAAAGCCCTCCTTGGTGAATCCTTCCACTTCCAGATTCCAGCGACGTTCGTATCCGGCAATCCGTTTTCGGCTCCAATCCCCCCGAAGCGGGGGAATCCAGCGGTATCCCCACCCACGCCATTTACGCAGCCAATGACTCACTTGAGATCCGTTCTTGGGCTTGGCGGTGCGGAATGATAAATTGTCATGATAGTGGAATCCCCCGCTTTTGTCCCTATGCCCCGACCCCTTGCGCAGGGATACGAGAGTTGGGCGTCTTGGTGGCCCCGCGGTTGGCTAAATTGGCTGGAACTGCACGGAGACCCGAGGCCGACGCCAGCACCGAAGGAAATCACTAGTGCCATAAATTTTTGGCGAAATAGGAGAGTCGCTTTGGTCAAGCAGTCCGCCTATAGTCTTCTTTATCAACAATCTGCACACTGTTCGTGGCAGGACAAGGTTTTAAGTTGCCCATCACATCTCGGCCCGTTTTCTTTTCTCGCGGATTTGGGAGCCGATTATTGGATTGTTCGCCAAGATTCGGCTCCAGAAACGCGATCTTGGAAGGGCAAGTATTCCATGGATCCGGACCCTGAAAAAAGCTTTCAGCGGCAAGAAGACTTTATCCACAACTGGGAGCGGTCTGCGGCCGGGAAGCAGGCCGTGGGAGTGGATGAGGTGGATTGGTCGAAATATGACTTGGTGGTAGGCTTGGATATCCCCATTCCCGAGCGCTGCGTACAGCGTTGTCCCCACACCATTTGGACCTATTTTTCCGTGGAAGCCGGCGGCCCCCTCCAAAAAAACTCCCTGCGGCATCCGATCGCCGGATACCAACTTTTCCTGAACCATGGGTTCCGACGTTATCGTAGCCGTCCCCGAAACCACCGACATGTCCTGGAATTTCCATTTTCATTTCAATCGCGGAATGCTTGGGACCGTTTGGCTGCTCTTGCCTGTCCCGAGACTGTTCGTTCTAGCCGTATTCTTGTTGAAGGACAGAGCTGGGAACCAGAGCGGGTCGCCGACGAGCCCGCTGCCAACAAGCTTTCTGCCGAAAACGCTACGGAGTATGTTCGCGCCATGCGGTCCCATCAGATTGCGCTTCGTGCCAGCCACAAAATCCGCTGGGGAAACTGGGCGATAGAGGCCGTACAGTCCGGTTGCCTGTTTCTGGCCGACCCGAATTCCTTGGCCCACCGCTCACTCCTACTGCCGGATCTGGTGTGCGACAACCTTGCCGAGGGGCTCCGTCAAGCACGCTCCCTCTTGGATCGTCCTGAGCTTCTCCATAGCCTCCGAATTCTTCAGGAAAGTCTGGCGGAATGGTTTTGCTTCCAGCGCCCTCTGCTTGAGCTGACCGCCCGAGCTAAGGAGCTCCGCTCATGAGCCGTCCTACAGTATCCCTTGGCTTCTGCGACCTTCACGTGGGAGGTCGCGCTTTTTTCACCCGGTTGTTGGAACCTCGCTTCGAGATACGCTGGGATGACCCCGCGGAATTCGTCATCTACGGCCACATCAGCCACCAACACCGCCTACAGAACGGGGTGAAGATCTACTGGTCCCAGGAACTTTATGGTCCGAACTGGAAGGAGTGCGACTATGCCATCATCCCTCAGCTGGTAGACGATCCGCGGGCCTTCTATCTTCCCATTTATGCCTTCGACCAACAACTTGAGCCCATGATCCGAAAGGGGTCTGTTGATCCGATCGCCATTCGGGCTTCCAAGCCGCACTTCTGCTCCCTGCTCTGTGCCTATGCCGACCGCACCACCCAAAAACGTCAGGAGTTTTTCCACATCCTCAGTCGCCGTAGGAAAGTGGACTCGGCGGGTCCCGCACTCAACAACACCGGATTCCGCGTACCCAAGGAAAACCGCTACCAGAGCAAGATTGATTGGATCCGCAATTACCGCTTCAACCTCGCGTTCGAAAACAGACTCCGCCCGGGGTGGTCGACGGAAAAACTGGTCGATCCCCTCCATGTCCACACCATCCCCATTCACTGGGGTGATCCCCGGGTAAAAGACTATTTCAACCCGGAGAGTTTCATCTGTGCACACGACTTCCCCTCCCTGGATGCGCTCGCAGAATACGTGCTCCATGTGGACGACACCCCCGAGCTATACGCCCGCTATATCCGGGCCACGCCTTTTCACCAGAATCGCCCCAATCCCGCCTACGACCTAAATCATCTGGTTGAATTTTTTCAAAGAATTTTTTCCATCCGAACCCGCCCCATCGCACAAAGACGCTGGTTCTTCCCTTTGACGAAGTGGCGGCTTGCCAAGCGCAACAAACTCCCCGGCCAATGAAACTGCCACGATTGAATCGTCTGATGAGCCCCCGATCAGGGCGAAAAGCCTGTTTTCAGGATCTTCACCCAGCCGCAGTTCTCAGGTACAACGGAATCATTTCTAGAGCCCTTAATAGGGAGGCTCCCTGTGCCATCGGTAAGGTGGGAACCACCGAACTTATGGGCTTGGAATATCTGGATCGCAGGATTCAGCTACGCTGGCCGAAATCTGCCAGCTGGGAACGGCCGGCCCAACGGCTTTACATGTGCTCCGGGGTCTTCCCCGTGGCGGAGAAAACATTCCTGGCTTGGGCAAAAACGTATCGGGAGGCCTTGGGGCAGGTGGACGTGGTAGGGCAATGGCAACCGGCCAACACTTACTTGGCAAAATACGAAGACGCCTGCCTCCATGAGTATGCGCCCAGAGCAGAACGTTGCGGGGGAGCCTTAGTTTCACCGCTACAACCTATTGCACCCTGGGTTCAGGAGCTCCTTGCCTTTCGTTGGTTGGTGATTACGCCCTTTGTGGAAACTGCGAAAAGCCAGCTGCCTAAACTGCCCTCTTTGGGAATATATCCAACGGAATCTGCCGATAAGCTGACACGATTGAGAAAGACGATTTCGTTTTTGGCCTCACCACCCTTTGCCTACATGCAACCCCCGCAAGAAACTGACTGGATGGCCTCCCTCAAACGAATGATGGGCCAAATGGAGCGAGAGAATTTTGAGTTGGCCCTGATCGGGGCTGGGGCCTGGTCCCTACCTTTGGCTGCGCACGCAAAGGCATTGGGGAAAAAGGCGATCCATTTGGGTGGAGTGACCCAGCTTCTCTTTGGCATCCGGGGTGGAAGGTATGAAAATTCAGGAATTTTCAATCCATCCAATTCTTCGTGGCGAAAACCCCTTCCCTTGGAAACGCCACTAAACCATCAACTAATGGAAAACGGGGCCTATTGGTAATGAAATCCGTGACGAAATAGTTCTTTAAAAGGTTTGGGGATAGGATGGCGTATAACTCGCCTAATCTTTTTCAAGAAAAGCCAACGCCTCATTTTGGCATCTAAGTAAATTGATCGCGACGGATGCCCACGCAAAACTTTCGAGAGAACATGCTCAAAAACACAGAAAGCCCCAGATTCAATAATATAAGTTCTAAGTTTTACGTTAGTTGGCCTGTCAAGCCAGGTGATAGCTTGAAGACAAATCGTTTCTTGGCCACAACTTTGGCTTTGTGCCCCGTATGAATCATGAGACCGCAAAAAAAGGCCCATTGGCTTATGAAACAAGAAAACTGGACCAATATTACCTAAAATATGACAAAGAAAATGATCAGCATGCCATTCAAAATCAGAACGAAAACCACCAAGCTCTTTCCATTTATTAACATTATAACACCCTTGCCCAATTAATGGTTTGCCATAAAAATATCTTCGGAATTCATCTGGGTAAATTACGCGGTCAAAGGAGGAATTGTTTACTTTATTTATGATCTTACCACACTGATTGTCTTCATCTGTTATTTCAATTAAGGGCCATAGAAAAAGGTTGCAGTTCGGGTTTTTTTTGAGTTGAACGCAAATTTCCTGAAAAGCTTTCGGCACAAGTAAGTCACCATTTCCCAGCGGGAGAAAATATTTGTTTTTCGATTTCTTTACAGCTTTATGTATTGATTTATTGCAGCCAATATTTTTCTTATTTTGAATATATATACAACCTTTGGCAATCCCGTTTAATGCCTTATCTTTGTTAATCCGCCTATTGCCGGAATCATTAACAAGGATTATTTTTGAAGCAGATATTTTTGATATATATACAAGTTTGTATAAAGATTTTTGAAGTAAATTAAACTTATTATGAAAAGGTATAATTATATTAGGACCTATCATTTTAGTATATTATAATAAACTGCATGTAATACAACGTCCTCAAACAAACCTTTGTCACCTATATCGTCTATTTTATATAAAGGGACATCTTGAACATTCTTCACAATATTAATCATACTTTCTTCTGGAATCCCAATTAGATCTAGGTCAAGCTCGCTCTTGTTCAACATTTCGACTGATTTTTCCCCAAAGACTCGTTCAAGCCCTTTTTTTAATTGTTTATTTTGTTGAATGGATCGCCCTGTTTTTGAAGCCATAAATGAAGATCCCTGGTCTGATAGTACTCGAATTAAAGTTCCAGGCGATAAGAAAGGGTTTTGACAAATAAGCGCCATATCATTATTTCTCTTATAATTATTAAAATATTCGTGTGCGCATCTTAATCTTACAAGATTTGGATTTATTGCGTTCAGCAAGTTGGCTAGAAACCGGACTGGCAGTGTCAATTGCGCGATTTTAAGCATTGCCTTAAAAATATCCCGATGGATTTTTTTTGAAAACTTGTAAGCCTTAAAATTACTTTTGTGCTTCCTGTGTAATTGGTAAGGGTGATCATAGAAAACTAATTTGTCGCCGATTAAAGTATTAGTACAAAAATACAAGAAGGGTGTATCTATGTCTGGAAGATCAAATTTGTCTTTGTAGATGAAGTTTGCCTTATACGTTTTATCAGAAGATTTTAATTCCGCTTTTTTCCAATGCTTATATTTTTTTAACAAACTTTCTACATAATGTAAGGATTTTGACCGAACAGGATTACTTCGATGTATTCTCTCTTTTGAGAGCAGGATTTCTGTTTGATATCTTTTTAGATTTTTAGCAGAATTACGGTCAAAGAATTTAAAAAAAGAGTTAATATTAGTTTTTTCAGCTGAAGGACCCATTACGGAGCCTCGTCTTGATAATTCGCAGATGAAGAATCTATTTGCATTTTTTTCAATCAAAGTGTTATTTTTATTAAATTTGTAGTTTTTCGTTAAGTTATCGTCAACGGTGATGAAATTCTTGGAGATTTTTCTGCACGGTACAATTGCACATGGGAAAAGGTGGCAACAGCGAGCTACTACACCAAATCTTTTTATATCCCAATAAAGATGCGATGGATTAATTCCATTTTCTTTTCCATCCACAAAATGAAATTTAAGATCTTGGTGCATATTTTTATACCATAAAGATAAAAGTTCATGAGAAGTAATCGATAGCTTGTTCCGTTTTGTTTTTTTTATTAAAAATGAAGATACACTTTCTAAATCCGTTCTTGGACCAGGAATTTCTATAAGGCGAATTCCACTATCGATTAGCTTAATAAGACAAGAAAATGTTTTCTCTGAAATAAGATGATCTGAATTAAGTAAAATACATCCCGCCGATTTATTGTAAGCTTGATTTAGTGCAAAACGAAAAACACTACTATTTAAACTGTACTTATCAGCTTTTAAATCAGAAATTGAATCAATAAAGATTATTTTATATGATACGGTTTGTCTTAATATTCTAAAAGATTCCGATGCTTGTAATTCATTTAGATTCTGTCTTTTTGTAAAAATATTATACGAAAAGACTCTACTTCGAATTTCAGGTAAATTTCCGTCTGCTAAGTGCGCCGGTAAACAATATTTAGTAAAAGTTGATATATAATCGGATCCCCAAACTGGAACATTGATTGAAAGCTGAGGTTTCAAGAGATTTATTTATTTTTGTTAGGTATATTTGCTGTTGAAGTTAGTCTTTGAAGTACTATAAAGCACTTTAAAATCAGTAAAAATATATTTTCGGCAGAACTATAACTGAAGATTCTTACAAGTACTAAAAATATTTTTTTGTTATTTACTAATTTTATTGGCGGAGAATCTAAAATCGTTTTGGTGAAAAGATAATTGATTATTCTTTTCGCGAATATTATTTCATTAGAATTATTAAATATTGTAATCTTTTTAAACGAATCCGATAATAATACTTGTTCTATTATATTGCAGATTATATTTAATCTGAGAAAGTCTGTGTCGCCCGATGTTTTAGTTGAAAGCACCGAATTCATATTAAGCAACTTTTTTCGAATTGCGGAAGGCCCCAAGTATGGCGCACTCTTCCAATTACTTATAACCCAAATAAAGTTAAATCTTTCTTTAGATACTTTTTTTGAGAATCTTTTCAACGGACTCATTTCTGGCCATATACCTTTGCTAATTTCATTAAGAAATAATGAGTTGTCAATATTTTGGCCTACCTCTTCTAAAAGATATTCATCATAATTTTTATCTAAAATATATTTCTTTGAAAAGTCGGGTAAAAAATACGCAAGCCCTAATTGCGGTGGAGCAATTGTAATCTCTTCTTTGCTAGTGCGGTCGAAAAAGAAATTTGGACAATCATTTCTAAAACTATCAGAATTTATAAAATGATCTTTTGTGTAAGGATGGAGATTATTAATTGTTTCATCAACCACCTTTCGGATAGGAAATCTTCTCTCGTTTTTAAAGATTTTTACAAATTGCTCCCTGACTACCATATAACTCGGAAGGAATATTGCTTTTTTATTTTTATTTCGAACAATAAGTTTCATAAATCCATCAAAGTAGATTGCGTCAGGCTGTAAGAATAAAATACCATCACTTGTTTTTTCTGCTAGTTCAAATGCTAAATTGTGACCTGCTGTCATAATTTCATATTTGTCCGTTTTCAATGGCTGATTTATATATTTAAATATAATTTTCTTGGTTTTTTTTATTTTTTTAAAATATTCCGAAGCCTCTATTTGTTTTTGGCCGTTTTTTGTGGTAACAATAATCCATGTTAATCGAAAAGACTTTTCTGCTAGATTATTTTTTTGAGACAGGCTCCTTAAAGTTATTTTCAGAAATAAATCAATAAAGGGTTTCCCGTAAACTGTTGTGATCGCCAGCATTTTTAAAAGTTATATTCTTTTAAAGTTTATTGATTTCCAAAAGATTTTTGATTTTACGTATGGGCCATTTCGTGTTTCAACAAATAAAGCATAATCCGAAACTGTTTTTACTGTATGCCAGTTTTTCGGGTCAAAAACGTGAATAAAGTTAGTTTGTTGTGATGATAGGAAGCGCACTAAAGTCTTCTGTCTGTTTAACTGTATAAACTTTAACTTCCCAAGTAGTATGACATATGATTTAAATTGTCCATCATGCTTATGTAAATAAAAAATAGACCTTTTTGTTGTGCAGATGAGCATCTGTTGAATGTTTGACAATCTGTTTCGGTGAAAACATAATCTTGCGTGTCCCATCTTGCTTAATCTAGCTTTTTTAATTAAAAGATCTAATCTCTTCCTTGTTATCGGAAATTTGTTTTTAAAAAAAACTGTTTTCATTTTACGGAATATATAAACTTGGCGTTCCTATAAATCCACATATCTGTTTGAAAGCCTGCCGCTGAGATCTGCTTTGTTTTCTTACCCTTGCTGGGTTTTTTAGAAAAACACAATCCATCCAAGCTATTAAGCCGTCGCTACGCTTCTTTGAATAATTTGGAGTATCATACGAGTAAGGAAATCTTTCGTTCCCGCAGCTAAATGTTCTGACAAGACAATAATCTTTTCCCCTTAAAAAGTTAAAGATGTCCCCCGCATGTGATGCATTTTTATAAAGCTCAATAAAATCAACTTCACATTTTATAAGTAATACTTTTTTAAGAGAATTTTTCGCACCTTTTAAGATTGGCAATGTGTGTCCTTGACAATCTATATCTAACGCGTGAATTGTAAGATTGCGCTCTTTACTAAATTTATCGATTGTTATTGGTTTTACATAAAGTGTCCTGACGATTTCAAAGCTTTTTTTGGAGTAACGATTATTTTGAATTTGCGAAGGCCGATGAAACGATGAAAGGAATTTATCTTTATAAATAAAGAATTTTCGCCACCCCCCGGACGAGGAAAAAAAAAGATTTTCTTTTCTCGAATTTACTTTTCGACAAAATACTAATTTCTTGTTTTGCCATACTCCATCACTTGATATGATATTTAATTTGTCAGTTCTGTTCCAGATTTTGGGAACCCCTCCATTTCCTCCAAGATGCAAAAGATTTATTTTCATTTTCTTATTTAAAAGATATGAACCTCAAGGCTTTCTTTAGTTTTACATTTGAGTATGTTTGTGATTCAGGATATTTATTAAAATTTTGTTTAATTTTTATTACGTGAGGATAATGGATCAAACGACAAAAATCATGCATAGATAAACTTTCATCCGGTGTCACATTAAATGTTCCTTCGGCTTTTATTTTCAAACACCTTGCCACCACTTTCAGAAAAGACCCTTTTTTTAAGTATTGTCTTGCCGGAACGAGGGAGGCTGGGAAATTTATTACTTTTTTTTCTGCTTCAATTTGTTTGAAAATCTTGTTTGGAGTTGGAAAACTTGCGTTCGTATTTAAATCCCAAACAATCGGCAGTCTTAGGATACAAACCTTAATATTGTTTTTTTTGCATGCACATGAAAGTAGTTTTTCGGCTTTCAATTTACTTTCTGAGTAAGGTGTATTCGGCTTAGGTGTTTTTTTTTCTGAAGCGTTATCATGGAATAGTTTCTCGCCATAGACGGCCGTTGTGCTTAAGTAAATTATATAATTAATTTTCTCATTGCTTAATTTTGCTATTAGAGATCTTGCTATTTTTACGTGTATTTTACTATCCTTCAATTCTTTGCAACGATACTTTGTTTTCCCGCCACATATGATTAATGAAACAGGCTTTTTTATTTTATTGAACAAAATTTCTGAATCTAAATTCGAATTTATTCTTGCATATTTACTTAGTATAATTTTATTCGAATATTTGGGCAGGCCGTACTTCAAAAAACTGCCTAATTCTCCTTTATTGCCTATGATAACAATATTTTCTTTTGGTTTTTTTTTCATTATCAAACTCTTTTCCAATAAAAATTGCTCATCAACATTTTATGCCACAAGCCTTTTTTAAGCATCGAATTTTTTGGGTTAGATTAATGCAAAAACTTATCTAGAAACTTTTCTCCTTTTCGAGATAAATTATTACTACTTTGTTTTATTTATGAAACTACCCAAAACCAGTAATCTCCCCGGTAGCCGGCCTCGCGGAACACCTGCTTCCATTCGTCCACATGCATCATGGTCTTGGCCGTGAGCACCCACTCATGCATTAGGCGCTTCTCCTCGTCATCGTGCCACCCATCCACCATCACAAAGGCGTCTTTCCTGGAAACCCGTTGGACTTCGCGTAGAGCCTGCACGGCCCGGGGATGTTCGAGGTTGTGGATGGTGTTGATGGAAATAACCAGATCGAAGGACTGGTCCGGAAAGGGGATGGCATCCGCGCTGGCCTGCAGGACGCAGTCCCGCACGGAAGGCTCCGCGTTTTCGATCGCGTAGGCGGAAATATCGATCCCCCGCAGGAAGGCGCGGGGCATAAGCTTGCGAAAGTCCGCGAGCATAAAACCCTTGGCGCAGCCAACGTCAAGAATGCGGGCATCCTCAGCCAAACCGTAATGGTCCCGGAACAGCTTGACGGTTTCCGTCCAGAAAATCGGATTGTAGCGGAAACCGCCGTATCCATGGCGGCGATCGCCGTCGAAATAGTCAAAATCAAACCGCCGGGAGATTCCCCGGTCTTCCTCGGTTATCGAGGGACGAAGACCGTGGCGGCTTTTTCCCTTGGGGTAGAGGCGCATGAGATCGATTTCCTGATTCATGATGATTTCTCCTGAAGACGGCGGGTCAGAGCCTCCACGGTGATCCCATGGGACTCACGCAGGTCCCCCTGCGTGCCATAGGCGTGAATGAACTGGTCCTGTAGGCAAAAGGGATCCACCCGGCAACGGGCCTGAGCTCGTCCGGCCTCTGCCAACACCCTCTCAGCAAGACCGCCGAACGGGCCGTGCTCTTCCAAAGTGATAATCTGTTGAAAATTCTGGAGAACCTCGCGGAGGCCCTCAACGTCAAATGGTTTGAACGTGTGGGCGGAATAAACCGCCACCGGCTCGCCGCCAGCCGCCTCGTGACGCCGGGCGGCTTCAAGGCCAAGCTCCAAGATCGGGCCTACACCGATGATCGCCCGGCGGACACCCTTCTTCAGAAGGCGCAACTTGCCCAGCCGGAAAGGTTCCGCGGAGGGGGAGGCCAACACCGGCTCCCCGGCCTTGCCCAGGCGCAGATAAACGGGCCCCGGAAGGCGGCCGCAAGCCAGCACCGCCTCCTCCACCTCTTGGGGATCGCAAGGAACAAGGACATGCATGTTGGGCAGGGCCGACATCACCGCCAGATCCTCCACGGTGTGGTGGGTACCGCCGAGGGCCGAGTAGGACATTCCGCCCCCCACCCCCACGAGCACCACGGGAAGGTTCTGGTAACACAGGTCGACCCGTACCTGCTCAAAGGGGCGGTAGATCGTGAAGTTAGCGATCGTGTATGTAAAAGGCCGATACCCCCGCATCGCCAGACCGGCCGCCATGCCGATCATGGCCTGCTCGGAGACGCCCACATCCACAACCCGGGTGGGAAAATCGCGGCGAAATCCGTCGAGGCTGGCGGCTGGGGAAATGTCCGCCACGATAAAAAAAATCCGGTCGTCCTTCTGGCTCGCCTTGTGAAGGGCCCGGGCAAAGGCATCCCTCATGTTCCTCCTCCTTGCCCCAGCTCATGCAGAGCCTGCTGGTATTCCTCAGGATTAGGGGATCGATACGCCCAGATGGGTTTATTTTCCATGTAGCTGACCCCTTTTCCCTTTACGGTGTGGCCCACCAAGGCAAAAGGTTTTTTCCGGGACCGGCCGGAAACCTTCCGCACGATTTCCCCGACATCATGCCCATCAGATTCCTCAACTTCCCATCCGAAAGAACGGATTTTCGGAGCCAAAGGCATGAAGTTCGGATGGTTCACCTCAATTTCGCCGCGCGAGATAGATCGATTGTGATCCACCAGCACCACCAGGTTGAGGATTTGTAGACTGGGCGCGACGAGAAGGGCTTCCCAAACGGAGCCTTCCATGAATTCGCCGTCGCTCATGACCAGAAAGATCACCCGATCCTGATTTCGTTCAAGATCTGCCCGGGCCATGCCAAGGGCAATCGGCAGTCCATGGCCAAGGGAGCCGCTGGACATTTCGATACCGGGGAGCCCGTAATCTGGGTGACCGCCGAGACGCCCGTTTTTTTGGCAGATTGTGTCCACGTCCCCGCGGGAAAGAATCCCAAGGGATTCCAGGGCGACATATTGGGCCATGGCCCCGTGGCCCTTGGAAAGGATAAAGGTGTCCGAAACCGCTCCCTGCCGTCTCATGAAATGGGAATAGCAGGCATCCACCAGTTCCAGACAGGAAAAGGCCGGAGCCACGTGCAGGGCCGAAAGTTTCTGTGAGATTTCCAGGATCCGGATTCGCTGTCGGCGGCATCGCTCCCGGGAGGCGGCCAGCTCTTTTTCGTTGATCACAAGAACAAGGTCGGGACTCAGGCCCGGAGGACGAAATCCACGGGTTCGTTCTTCAAGAAATCCAGGTTTTGCCGACCCCACTCCATCATTCTCTGGACCCCCTCCTCCACTGTTACGACGGGCTTCCAACCCAGTTCGCTTTCGATGCGTTTGCTGTCGAGCCAGTAGGTGGCGTCCTCCCCCGTCCTTCCGGGGGTGATATCGCAAAGTCGGTCGAAGGGAATCCGGGCCTGGCGCGCAACCTCCTCCACCAAGGAGCGGATGGACTGGGGCTCCCGGGGCCCGCAGTTGTAAATCCGGCCGGTCGGGGCTTTTTCCACAATCGCCTGCACCGCGGAGGCCAGGTCCTGGGCATGCAGGTAGGACTTCTTCACGGTACCGCCTCCCTGCAGGGGGACGCGGGTTCCCGCCAAGGCGCAAATCACGGCTCGGGGGAGAATCCGGTAGGGCTGCTGCCCCTCCCCGTAGGCATTGGAAGGCCGCAGGATGTTCATCTTGAAGTTTTTCACGACATTGATGTAGGTGAGCAGGTGGAGGTCCCCGGCCATCTTGGAAACAGCGTAGGGACTGGTGGGGCGGAGCACCGCTTCTTCGTCGACGGGACGGTTGTTGGATCCATACACCTCCGAACTTCCAATCTGAACCCAACGCTGCAAATAATCCCGCTGAGCCACATGATCCACCATATGGCAAAGAGAAACGACATTGGTTTCGTAATATCGAAATGATTTTTCCCAGGAAGTGGCATAAGCGAGCGCAGCGTAGTTGATAATCACGTCCGGGCGCACCCGGTCAAAGAGTTCTCGAATTCGGTCGAGCTCAAAGACACAATGAATCTGGTGGTATTCAAATCGGGGATCGCCCTTTCCAACATTTAGGGTGTAAGCAGAAGCCTTGCGAGGATTTCGGCCAACACAAATAACTTTTTTGGGATTGGTTTTTTCCAAGAGGTATTTGGCGTTATGGATGCCGAAGACGCCATCGCCACCAAGGATGATATAGGATTTGGACATTTTCAGTTTTTATAAAAATTACGGATAGTCTTCAATATATATCGAATCTGGCGAATGCTGACAAACTGGTGCATGGGAAGGGAAACCAACTCCCGGGCCTGTTGTTCTGCCTTCGGGCAATCTCCGCGTCTATATCCGTAGACCCGCGCCGCCTTTTGCAGGTGAAGCGGCACGGGATAGTGGACCTTGGCTTCCACGCCATGTCTCTGGAGGTGCCGGAGGAGCGCATCGCGTTTCTTGGCCAGAACCATATAAAGCCCATAAGTTTCCTGGAATCCAGCCGGTCGAGGCGGTGTAACCACCCAAGGCCGCATTTCCTTAAGCCCCTCGTCCAAAAGGCGGGCGTTGCGGGTCCGAATCCTGATGATTTCGGGCACGGTATCGAGGACATGGCTGGCTACGATCGCTTGAAGAGGTTGGAGACGGTAATTCACCCCCCAAATGTCATTGTGGTTGCGGTCCACCATCCCATGGTTGCGGTACCTCAGCATCCAGCGGTAAGCGCGCTCATCGTCGGTGGCCACCATGCCCCCGTCACCCATCACATTGAGAGGTTTGAGGGGGTGCATGCTGAAGGCATTTACTTTACCGAAGGTGCCAGGATGCCGGCCCCGGACGCTGCCACCGACGGCCATGCACGCATCCTCGACGACTGGCAAGCCGTGGCGGCGGGCGATCCTCATCAATGCATGCATGTCCGGGGAGCATCCCGGCCAATGTACCGGCAGAATGCATCGGGTTTTCCGTGTGATCGCACGCTCAATCAGGTTGAGGTCAATCTGATAGCGTTCGTCGCAGTCTAATAACACCGGCTTGGCTCCCGCCGCCACAATCGCCCCGATCGTCGCGTAGAAGGTATTTGTAACAGAAATAACTTCGTCTCCGGGCCGAACCCCCACTGCCTTGAGCGACATGATCAGCGCATCAGTGCCGTTATTCGTCGAGACCACGTACCTGGCTCCAATGAATCGGGCGAATTTTTTCTCGAACGCCTCCACGAAAGGTCCAAGTGTAAATTCGCTGGTGCGAATGAGGCGTCGCCAATCCCTAAAGATCGCCTCAGGGCGGGCAAACTGCATGGGCAAATAATTGTAGGGGACTCTCATGAGCGATAAAATCGGGCAAAGGCATCAGCCACTTGGTCTTGTTGGCCGTGGGTCAACCCCGGATACAGGGGAAGGCTGAGAATTTTTCGGCTCAACTCCATCGTCTTTGGAAAATCCCCAGCCCGATACCCAAGACCTTGGGCGGCGGGTTGCTGGTGAATCGGGGTGGGATAGTGCACCAGCGCCTCAATCCCCTCCTTGCGAAGGAAAGCCTGAAGATCATCCCTTCTATCGGCCAAGACAACGTATGTTTGATACACATGGTACTCCCCCGTGCCCTCCGCGGGAATGGAGACAAAGGGCTTGAGAAGTTGGTGGTACCGGTGAGCCAAAGCCCTTCTCTCCTCAGTCCAGCGGTCCAACTCCCGAAGATGAACACGAAGGAGTGCGGCCTGCGTC
>Ga0214921_10007162_pt1 | contig 14969 bp, 16 predicted proteins | sample LL1505_MetaG_FD_177992 | JGI IMG/M metagenome (GOLD analysis project Ga0214921, IMG submission 177992) | Freshwater microbial communities from Lake Lanier, Atlanta, Georgia, United States - LL-1505 | ecosystem: Environmental > Aquatic > Freshwater > Lake | place: USA: Georgia | collected... | reverse complement strand
TAATCGTGGTCAATCACCCCTTCAGCATTGGTCAGCACCAGCCCACTCTTCAGGGCTAGTCCGCTTCGTGCGTGTAGACGCACAGAGAAGCCACGGGGAATGTCTAGCACAATGCCTGTGGGAACCAAAACGCGCTGATTAGGAAACACCCAAATCCGGCGAGTTCCGTTGGTGGCATCCACCTTCTTCTTTTCGGCTACCCCTGTAGTGCCAGTATAGTACAGCACTTCATCGGTATGCAAACGGCAGTACACATCAAAACACGCCGACTGCTCGGTGGCAAACTTGGGAAGTACAGGATTGGTATTGGGAAGGGCGTAAACGCCTAGTGTCTGCACAGTATGGTACATGATGAATAAATCTCCTTTGTCTAATCAAAGAGTACCGACATAAAAACATCCAATAGTAAAAGACGCTAAAACAGAATTGCCATTTGATTTATTTGTTATTGTGTACGCTCTTATTTGTGGCTCAAAAACTGTTGACGGAGCAACAGCGTTTGCTGTGAAAGTGATCCAATCCCCGCTTTCAACAGTAATCGTAACAGGAGAGCCTTCAGGCAACGGTGTACTGTTCTGAAAAGCGTCTACCTGCGTACCCTTCCACACTTTCCACTGTACTTTTGAATCCAGAGCGGAGTATGTTGTGTTGTCTTTGTATGAGTAATTAGTCCACGATATTTCAAGTTGAATGGGTGTGTTTATTCCGTTTATAGTTTCTGTGCTGGATTGAAATGAAAAAAGAGTAACACCATTATTAAATCCGTAAAACATAGATTCTTGTGTGTATTCTGTTCCACCATAGAGTTCTTCGTAATCACTGATCCATGTCACGGCATTTGGAACCACATCAGGAACATACAGATCAACCACCCGTAGTTGCTTGTACACAGCAGTAGCGGTTTGCTTTTGTATAGAAATAGAATTGCTTGTGCTTGCTTTCAACACTATGCTATTTTTTCTAGGATTGATTACTATTCCGTCTGTGTCTGCTGTTTTATAAACACGATTTGACAGTTTTTGGTTCAGCACAACCCCGCCTATTTTTGGGCGAATTGTCCACGACGAGTCCTTGATGATTGCTCTGTTCTTGTTTTTTGGAAGTACGCGAGAAAAACTGTAAGGAGACTGTTTAACAACCAATCTAGACTTTGAGGTTTTTATCCTCTCGTCAATATTAGCAGATATGGTAAAGTTTTCTTCTTTTACAAGAAGTTTCATCGCACCACTTTATCGGTGACTACAAATCGACCAGACAGCAATTCGTTCACAGTTGCACCTTGCATGAGATCAAGTCCGTACACCCATGTACCCACAGGAACCTTGCCCATCGTTGTATAGTCTATGTTTAGACGAATACCACCAGTAAACACTCCACCTGTTTCTCCGCGATTCAGGTAGATGCCGCCTGTGCCTGCAACACCTTGAGACACCCATGTGATACCGTTTTTCATGGTCGCACCCTCAAGGTAATCACCAGTACTTCCGCCTCCAGTCACACGACTTACTGTGGCATCCAAGTACTTGTAACTACTGGCAATGTTTGGACGCACCTGAAACCGTGCAGTATAATTGGTAAGATTAACAGCATTTCCATCGGTGTCGTAATACTCCACATGGAAGTTCAGGGTTTCGTCCTGCTTGGCGTAGATGTCGTAGTTTGCTGATGCCATTACTTCTTTCTCTCCTTGAAGCGAGTCGCTCTAGGAGGTATGTAGGCACTTTTCGGTGTAGACGGAACCAGAACTGGCTGTGGCTTTTGCTGTTGCATTTGCTGCATCTGTTGGGCGTATTGCCTCTGCATGGCTTCCATCTCTGCCAACTTATTCCTGTACGCTTCAAAATTGGTACGCACACGGGGGATTTCAGATTGCGGCAGCAGGTTTTCACGCAGCAATTTTTCACAAGCAGCGTATCCGGTCTTGTAGTCGTGAACATAATACGAACACGATCCCAATTCATCCAATGCCATCCACTTGTACACATTGGTGTCTATAAACAGGATGTCCTGTTGTGGATGCTGAATCTGTGTGGCTTCCTTGGCAAACAGATACGCTGCACGGGTTCGCCCCATCATTCGCAGCGAACGGGCAATAATGTGGAGGGGTTCTGCACGGCACGGGCGGTAGTCGTATGCGTCTAGGAGTTTTTGTTGGATAAAGGGCCACTCCTTTTCCTGTGCCATAGCAATCAGAGCCACACGGAACAGGGAGTAGTAGCACTCTTCTTCCCATCCACCCATTTCTACACGCTTGTAGTACGCTTCGGTAGCCTTGTCCCATTGCTGTGAGTCAAAGTACGACTGGGCTAGGTAGAATTGATACCGTGAATTGTCAGGTTCCGTCTTCAAGGCTTCAAGCAGGAGTTCTGCGTCCTTGGAGTACTTTTCCACAGGTGTGATGTTTACATTACGCGCACCAAGAGTGCGAGCCTCTAGCCCGTAGTTGCCTTCAATCTTCTCTTGGATCAAGGGCTTCTTTTCGCAATGTGCGTACTCGTGTAGAATTCCAAGATACTTCCAACCAATTCCTGTCTTGAAGATTTGGTTGCGCCACCATATGCAGTTGTCGCGTGAACATTTGAGTGCGTATCCGTCAGAGGTAAGATTCTTGCCGTGTGGATACTTGAATTCACCAATGATTCGGTCGTCTGCATCAATCATCCAAGCGTAGTCAGCCTTTCCGTCACACAGGGCTAGTGCTTCGCTACGGTTGTGACCGAAACCCACCCACGGACGCTCATGTAGTTCGCCGGGGATTCCCTTGTCGGCAAAAAACTTTTTGATTAGTTCCTGTGTTCCATCAGTAGAACCAGTGTCTACTACTACCCAATAGTCGATATGCTTGTAGATAGACTCCAAGCACTCGTGGATAATGTGTGTTTCGTTTTTGACGATCATTGAGAGGCATACTGTAGACATGTTCACGGTTCTCCTATGAGTTTATGTAGACAAAGCACGGAATGTGTTTTGGATTCCTTGACGCAATCCAATTACATTAATTGGCGGCAGACCGCTTTCACCACAATAGAATTCTAATTGGTTTTCGTTTTCTGTAACGATTGGTACTTTGTGGCTATCCAACGAGTTAATCATGTTGGCTATAGTTTTTAGTGTATATTTTTCTTCGTAGCAACAGTTTATATCCTTTATCGGATCGGCGTTGTTTATGTAATACTCTACAGTGGAGATCAGGTCTTGCATATAGATGAAATCCATAATTTTATTGGTATGAATAATCATCGGCTCTTTCTTGATATATCTTGTTATGTTTGCTTTGATGAATCTGGTGGGCAACTCATTCTCATCAAACACACCAAAGATTCTCAAATCGTAAAAATTCAAATTGTTTTTTACTGACTCATTTATTATAGCCTTGCTTTTGCCGTGTGGCGTATCAGACAAGTAGTATTGAGATCCTGATCCAAAGGTTATTAGTTTTCCAAAGTGATCTTTGTTATTCACCAAATTGAAATACATTGACAGATTTTCGTCCAATACAGATAATCTATCTGGAATCAATCTATTTCCACCAACAATTGCGGTGTGTAGTACCACATCAAAATATTTTTTTCCAAGCCAATCAGAAAGAGATTTTTCATTTGTTAAATCAAAATCTTGTCGGCTAACGCTGGTGACAACATGCTCACTCTTAAGGCGAGCAACGATACTTTTAGCAATATATCCATTTCCACCGGTTACTAGAATATTCATAATGGAACATATATTCTGTCTGATGTGGGAGAATACGAGGAAGCATATCTGTATCCAAATTGGAATATTGTTTTTTCTAAATCGTCTATTGAACTGCCGTATCTAGACAACCATTCCGAATATGCTTCCACGCATATAACTGGTTTGTATTTTTCGATGGTATCTTTTGCACCTTTCAACGCATTGACCTCATATCCTTCTATGTCCAACATTATCAAATCGCAGGTGTCCAAGTTCAAGTCATCTATCGTGAATGTCGGGATTTTGCCAGAAGATTTAACATAAAATGCACCATTATCATTATCGTATAAATTACCCATCGCAACCAATTTGTGTGAATCTCCCAAACACGCTTGGAATTTATGAACATTCGGAGAAGTGATATTCAAATTCAAACAATAAAAATTTAAAGGATCTGGTTCAAAAGTGTATATGTCTTGGAATACCGATACAAAAGGTTCCAACACCAACCCACAATTTCCTCCGGCTTGAACCATTGTGTTTGTATTTTTTAAGTGTGGTTGTATATGTTCCAAGTGTTTATTATCTCTGGACAACACATCATATGTGTACGAACCATTTGCTGCCCAGTAAAATCCATTTGGTTTTTTTGTAATCAAATCTTTCATGTTTTTTCCTTATTTTTTAGTTTTTGGGCAACTTCCATAATCAAATCTTCTTGTCCAGCGATCAGTTTTCTATTACCTAATTCAAATATAAGAGAAGAATATTCTATTCCATATAATCTAGATGCCTCTATAATTGGTTTTTCAAAACCGCTGAACAGTTTCTTCAAACCAGTTAGAACATTAAGAGGAGCAGTGATGGGATTAGAAGGAATCAAATATCCCATTACTTGATCTGCTTGTTTTATAGTTTCTTTGAAATCAATATCCAAATTGAATCCACTCTGTTCCAATACAGGAATAAGAATCTCCAAGGGAGCATTTCCCGCTCCTGCACCAAATCCCCTGATACAAGCATCTATCAAGTCAGCACCGCATTCAGCAGCAACTAAAGAATTAGGAATTGCACATCCCAAATTATTATGTGCATGAAAACCAACCCGAATTGATACGCTTTCTTTTAATCTTGTAATGCGTTCTGCAACATCTTTTGGCAGATATGATCCAGTAGAATCCATGATGATAACACCATGTGCTCCGTAATCTTCCATGATTTTTGCCTGTTTCGCCAACTCTTCGGAATCTATCAAAGCACTCATCATCAACACACCATACACAACCTTATTTGTTTTTGCCAAATATTCTATATGTGATTTTGATAGTGTTGCTTCTGTGCAATGGGTTCCTACCCTAATGACATCGACTCCACAATCAATAGCCATCTTAATGTCATCTACTGTTGATATTCCAGGAATACTGTGAATCCCCAATTTAGATTGTTTTAGATTTTTTCTAGCAGTCAACAGCATCTCTTCATCTGTGTGGAGAGATTGTCCTATGAGTAACGAAGAAGCGGCTAATCCATTTCCGTGTCCTACTTCTACTATAGGGATTCTTGCTTTGTCAGCAAAGATGCAATATTTTTCTATACTGTCGGTACTTATTGTGTGTTTGACACAGTGATTCCCATCTCTCAAACTAGAATCTGTTATTGTTATATTTTTCATGCAGTTTCAATTAACTTTTCTGTTATTTTAATGGCAGCGCAATTTATAATATCTAAATTTCCGGCATACTCTGGTAGATAGTCGCCAGACCCTTTCACTCTAATACTCATTATCAGTGTTCCATTTTGATTCAATGTTGGTTGCAGAACAACTTCATAATGCGGAATATAGGTCTTCAGTTCTTTTATTTTTTCTGTTATCTCTTCCGTTAGATTGGAAAAATCTACACTTTGCGTTTTTATGAAAATGGTTGTTTGCATATCCACGCATGGCTCGGCTGGATTCAAATTCAATATGACCTTTGTATTCTTACATCCAGTGAATTTGGTAATCGCCTTATTTGTTGTCTTGATATACTCATCAACATTTATTCTGGTTGCCATTCCTGCACTCTTTGATGATATCTGTGATACTATTTCAACATAAGAAACACCGTTACAATGTTTGGATAGCAGATGAAGCATTGGCATTGCTGCTTGCCCTCCACATGTTATCATATTTATGTTGTTGTCTGTTAGAATTAATCCTCCGTTAATATCTGGAACACACATATCTCCCATCTTGGACGGGGTTAGGTCTATGACCTTTATTCCTTGATTTTTAAATATTTTTGCGTGTTCCTTGGCATCTTCGGAATTAGTACAATCATAAACCACATCACAAATCTGTGGGTTCTCTATAAAGTAAGAGATACTGCGATCAGAAATGGTAACATTTTTTGATTTTGCTATTTGCATAGTATCAGAGTCCAATCTTCTTCCAACGAATGCCACAACATCTATGAACTCTTTTTTAAGACACTTCAACAACAGATCTGTTCCTATATTGCCTGTTCCCAAAATTGCAACTTTCACTTTCATCTTACTATTTCCTCACTTCGCTTATTGATACCGGAGATCATACATTCTTTTATCTCTTGTAATGGCAACAACGGGTGCATATCTTCCAAAAGACCTGTTATAATTGTGTTGTCGTTGTTTTTCGTTCCCCTAACTTTTGGTATGAATTCTTGATCCGATTTCATAAACACTTCCATGATACATTGGTTGGTTGACGATAAAAAAGAATCAACCTGATCTATAGTGTAATAATCGTAATCAAAAGCCATTGCTATTTTCTTATAGTCCGGCAATTCCACTCCAGTTTTCTTATCGACGCATGTTCTTGTTCCACCAAATAGCATATTTTGAGTGTGCTTAATCATCAAATAACCGTCGTTGTTAAAAATTATTATTTTAACTGGAAGATTGTGAGTTTTTATAGTCTGCAATTCTTGTAAATTCAACATCATACCACCATCACAATTCAAACACATAACGGGCTTTCCTCCAAAACCTGCACCAACAGCCGCAGCCAATCCGTATCCCATTTCACCCAATCCCAAAGAAGTAAACATCTTTTGATTTGGTTTAATATTGAATCCATAAAATCCACTCAATAAAGCAGTTCCCATATCGGTCACTATGGTGTAATTGTCTGATAGTTTTTTAGAAAACCAATCCATAAAGGTGTATGAATTTTGGGGATCGTTTAGATGTTCCTTCATCACCAATGGATGTCTACGCTTCATGTTTGTGCAATACTCTCTCCATTCACCAATATTCAAAGAAATATTGTTGGACTTGTCAATCAACTCCTCTAATATCAATCCAACATCAGAGTTTATATTTTTCCCATTGAATTTTTTAGTTTCAGAAGAATCTATGTCGATGTGAATGATATGAGCATGGGGTGCAAAATCTTTCCTAGAATATCCTGTTTGCAAAAGTGACAATCTGCTACCAAGAACGATTAGCAGATCACTATTCTGTACAATAAAGTTTGCGTGTCTCTGTCCTTGAACTCCCGGTCTTCCAAAATTATTAACAGAATCCGATTCTAGTAAATCAACAGCAGACCAACTCAATACGGTTGGTATGTTGTGTGTGTTAACAAATTTATTGAAAAGGGTTTCCGATTGTGACAGTTTAACACCATGACCACCTAAAACTACAGGTCTTTTAGAAGAATTTAAACAATCTATGATGTAATCTACTTCGTTTGTGTTTTTCTTTTCTCTTGTTGGAGGAGTATACACATCTATTGGTTTTTCTTCAATCTGACAAGACTGAATATCGAATGGAACCTCTATAAACACTGGCCCAGGTCTTCCCTCTTGAGAAACCTTGAATGCGTTTGAAAAAACATCATACACATTATCTTTGTTTACTCTGGCACTCAATTTTGTGTGATTTTTGTAAGTACATACCGAGTCGTATCCTTGGATACCAATCATTCTCATATTTTCATAGTCATCAATATAATAGGATTGCTCTTGTCCCGATATAATTATCCCCGGTATGGAATCTGCCCAATTCGACAATATGCCAGTAAATGCGTTAGACGATCCTGCCCCTGCTGTAACCAAAGCAACTGCTTCCATTTTTCCTGTTGTTCGGTAATATGCACCCATTGCCATAACCGCTGCCTGTTCGTGATGAACTGCAACCAATTTAATTTGTGGGTGATTTTGTAAAGAATTGTATATGTGTGAATTAGCAGATCCAATAATACCAAATACAACTTTAATGTTGTTCTTCAGCAAAAAATCAACTATCACATCACTAACCTTTACCATATGAATTTATCCTTATAGTAATTCACTATTTCCGATATCTCTTCATCAAAAATCTTATTAGGCTTCCATCCCAAACTTCTCAGTTTGGAATCGTCTAGTGCGTATCTTACATCTTGTCCCACTCTATTGCAAGAAAAATCTATGTGTTTCTCTATATCTTTTTCATCTATATTGTTTGAGATTAGTATTTTCTTTACCGTATCCATATTGCTCTGCTCGTAACCTCCGCATATGTTGTATATCTCATTGGTTACTCCACATTCAACTATTTTGATTATTGCAGAAGCAGTATCAGCAGCATGAAGCCAATTTCTGATGGGAGAACCACCATTGTGAAGTGGAATCTTTTTCAACAGATGAAGATATTTACAAACTTTGGGTATGAGTTTTTCCACATACTGCCCAATCCCGTAGTTGTTTGTTGGTCGTACAATAACATATGGAATAGCATATGTTCTCGCCCATGCCAAGATTAACATATCTGCTGCTGCTTTGGTTGCAGCATATGGATTTGATGGTTTCAGCAAATCGCTCTCTGTGTGTGCTCCATTTGCAATATCTCCATACACTTCATCAGTAGAGAAGTGGAGTAGAATTGGCTTTTTTCCACTTTCTTGTCTGTAGTTCTTTATGAGTTCAAGAATATTATGAACTCCATTTATATTTGAATGCACGAAATCATCGCTGTTTGCGATAGAGTTCCCAACATGAGTTTCTGCCGCTGTATTGATGATGTAATCGCAATCGTATAGAAACTTCAAGTCGTTGATATCACAATGAACAAAAGAGAAATTTTTGTGTTGCTTGAACTCTTCTAAAAGATCGTCGTTGGCTGCATAGGTGATCTTGTCCACACCTTTTACATACCATCCCTTTTCTAGACACTGGCGAGTCACATAAGAACCAATAAAACCCAAACATCCTGTAACATACACTATCTTTTTCATTATGTTTCCTTACTATTGTGTTCTATGATTTTAGCCAATCCACTACTAATATCAATACGAGGAATCCAATTACTGTTGTTTCTCAATTTTGCGTTTGAACCACATATGTAGTTTGAAGAAAATTTTCTATCTATCTCATCACAAAACTTAACACTATTATTTTTTGTGAGTTTTTGTATATGGGTAATTATATCTAGCAAGGAATATTCATTACCTGAACATATGTTCACCACTCCTTTTATTTCTTCCTCTACTATAGACTGAACTGCACTACAGAAGTCGTCTATGTACAAGTAATCTATGGTTGTTCTACAACTACCTAATGTCACAGAATCTCCCATAAGCAGTTTAGATATAACAGAGGGGATCAGTCTGGTGGGAACATCACCTGGCCCGTAAATATAGCAAGGTCTGATCCAAGTCCAAGGTATTTGATTTTGTTGGCAAAATAGATTTGAAATATTTTTGACTATACTTTTAGATAATCCATAACAAGAAATGGGTTTATCCTGATCGTCTTCTGTTGCTAGTTTGTTTATTGATCCGTATTCAGAAAAACTACCAACCCCAATGAATCTACAATCTTTCAATTCAGAAATAATTGACAATAATTCTATGGATCTTGGTATGTTGTTTTGATATTGATTTATGTCGTCTATGTCTTTGTGTCTATTACCACCAACCCAAGCAAAATCCAAAACAAAATTTGGAGAAAAATTCAATATCTTTTCTTTGTGTGTGCTGTAACTATCTTGACATTTGATAAATTCTATATCACACAAGATATCAGATATTCTGTCTGATTTTTTAGCCAAAACCATGACTTCATATCCCATATTGATAAATTGTCGGGCGGTATTAGATCCCAAAAAACCATTACCGCCAGTTATTACAATTTTTTTCATTAGTGAATAAACTCAATATGTGTATCAATCTGTTCATATTTGATATCAGGATTTACCATCAACACATAACCAGACACATTACTAGCAGTTATGATTATTTCGTCGCAATTTGCCAACGAGGCTGCATCTGTCATAACATCTATTGCTAGTTTTTCTTTGGATGGAAAATTGCTATAATGTATACTCTGCATATTGTCACTTCTTTTTATTTCTTGATTTGTAAATACGCGACTTCCGTATCTACGCTCAAATGCACTTACTATTTTATTTTCGTCTGTTGCTAAAAACAAATTATCATAGTGACCATTCAGCCGTTGGTCTATTTTGTTAAAATAGTATTCTAGAGGCAATAATTTACCATGCCTACTGTGATCTGTTCCTCTTACATGAACCCCTAAACTGTTTTGTTTTTTAGATGAAGCAGCATTGCAAGATTTGTAAATTTCATTATCAAAATAATTATAGAATCGCAATACGGCATTCATCTTTCTATACACTTCTATTGGAGTTATAAAATTGAAAAAATGAACGCCTAATTGTACTGTTGTGTGAATCTTATCGAATACTATTTCATTAGAATCTGCTGACTTTTTCTTTAATCTTTCTTCTATGTTTTGTTTGAAAAAATATTTATCGAATAGATTTTCTGGGGTTTCCTGATAAAGAGGATTGGTCCAATGAAAGTAAAAATTATCTATTTTAGAATCATACAGGTGATTCAGACTTCCAACAATCAGGTTGAAATTGGAAAAAAAACCTTCTGGTCTATTCTCTATTATAAGATGATTCATCAGTTTTTCTCACAAATGGTTAGCAAATTTATCACGCAACAAGTTGATTCTATCGTGGTTGGTGCATCCTGTCAAGTGTGCCAAAAAACAATCATCACTCCACGGAGACACAATCCCTGTTCTGTTGTTGTCTGCTTTCCATGTTGGAGTTTCTGTTATGAAACTAGGAACAGCATTTAGAAATCTATGCTCTAGTGACTTCATCGTATTTTTTAGATTAGTATTTTTTTGCATATAATTCAGCACTTCCTGCTCTTGCATCAAACGACCACTACATTGCTTTCCTATTTGCAAGAAAATATCGAACAGTTGATCGGATTCATTTGTTCGTTGGATTATAAAATTTCCAGTACTGAATGATTCTTTCCATGCCCAATCGTAAGAAGCACAGAACGAGTTATCTTCTATTGGAAAATCAGTTATTGACATATGATTGGTGATTATAGAGTCCGCATCTATCCACATCACAATATCATAGTATCTCAACATCTCAAATGTTCTTGTTGCTTTCAAAAAACCTATATCAGTATCTTTGAATCCATAAACATCACCATTTCCAAAAGATCGCAATGCCAAAAGGTCATATCCGTATTTCTTGGAGTATCTCTGTTTTGATGGTAATGTTAAATCAAATACCTCTTCCATTGTGTTGTCATTTGGATTTGAAGGATCGTTTGTTGTCCCAGTTAGCACTAAAACTCTTTTGTTCATTTTTTAATTCCTTCAAAAAAACCGTCCAACACCTTTTCAATGTAATCTAAATGCTCATCTGTTATCACCGGACTTGTGCCCAAGAAGAATGTATCTGTTGTTACTTTTCGTGCATTTGGAAAATCAGAAATAACTTTGCTTGTATCCATCATGCCTGCATACGCTGGCTGAAGCATTATGTTTCCTGCAAAGTACGGTCGTGTTTGAATCTTGTGGTTTTCAAAATGCTCCACAATATCTATTCGTTTGAATGGACTTCCGTCCTTGATTGTTACAGCAAAAGCAAACCAAGCAGGATCAGAGCCTTCAGTTGCTTTTGGTAAAACAAAATAGTCTTCATACATTGCAAATATATTGCACAGGCGTGCGTGATTGTGCTTTCTCATCTCAATGATTCTTGGAAGTTTCTTGAGTTGAGCAAGACCCATTCCTGCTTGCAAATCTGTTGGCTTCAGATTGTAACCAATCTCATCGTACACATACTTGTGATCGAAAATCTCATCAGGTAGTGCAGGCAACCAATTAGAAAATCTATTCTTGCAAGTTCCATTCTTTAGTAGATTTGCTTTTTGCCCAACGCAATAACACCCTCTTCCCCATTCCCTAAAACTTCGTGCAACGGTTTCCTGTTGGTGTGTCTTACAAGCAACAAAACCACCCTCGCCCATCGTGATGTGGTGAGCAGGATAGAATGAGCATGACGCAAACTCTCCATAACTTCCCAAAGCCTGTCCCTTATATGAGGAACCCAATGCGTCACAGCAGTCTTCCAAAAAGATCAAACCGTATTGATTCACGATATCCATGAGTCTGTCCATGTTTGGAGGATTTCCCAAAACATGGGCAAAGGTGATAACTTTGCACCCCTGCTTTGCCTTTTCTTCCACTTGATCCAAATTAAGATTCAAAGTGTCTAGATCAATATCCACAAACTCTGGAGTGAATCCAACTTGAAATATTGGGTTGATTGTTGTTGGAAATCCTGCAATTGGTGTAATAACCTTTGTGCCTTTAGGCAGATTATACAGCCGCTTGGAAGCAAGAGCAGACATCATTATGAGATTGGAACTGCTGCCGCTATTTGTAAGAATACCAAACTGCTTTCCCATAAGTTTGGGAAACAGAGTTTCAAATCTGATACCGTTTTCTCCCAGCACCAGCCAACCCTTCAACAAGGCTTTGGCAGATTCGGTATACTCTTCAGAATCAAAATACGGACCAGCATATTGAACCCAATCAACACCAGCCGTCCATTGCTTGGTGGATGTTTTCTTGTCTGCGTACTCTGCTATTAGTTTTAGAATTTCTTCCATTAGTGTATTTCCATACCCCAATCATTCAAATTTGGGATATTAAACTCCTTGATTTTGTCCTTGATGAACTTGTATTTGTAACTTGATTTGATGTCTTGATCTGAATACACATCATACCTGATCTTCAAAGGAAAGTCAAATGCGGAATACTCCCATTGGAAATTTGCAACAGATTCGTCATATGCTGTGGGTGGTATTGTTTCTGCTTTGTACTTGTTTTTTGTTATATAATCGTTGATTTTCCAAAAGTATTGCTTTACCGCAACTGTTGGCTTATCTAACCATTGTGCGTGTGCAATAAACAGGTGCGGAACATCAATTACTCCGTGTTTTCCGGGATATGGGATGTGTTCAGAGTGCATCTGTGCAGGTCTAAATGTTGCTCTTTTACTATACGAGCCAACACGATCTTTGTAATTAACCTTCCAAGGCCCATCCACTCTGATTTGATTTTTATCTGTATACTGTATCCATCTCAAATAAATTATCGTATCTTTGTTGTTTTCTAGTATACTTTCCAATTCTGCTTTTTCTATATTGCCATCCAAATATTCATCGGTGTCTAGGCATATGATATTTCCAGAATGCTTAAGTGCCTCATCGTATAGTCTTTGTCTTGTTGTTGCTTCGTTTGAAAGTTCTGTGTCTGTGAGATTACTAGGCAACACATTGAGTATGTTGTATTTTTCTTTATTTTCCATCAGGTACTCGTAAGTACCATCTGTTGATCGGTCATCCATAAAAATAAAGGCATCTGCATATTTTTGCCAATGCGGCATCATCTCTTTGATGAGAAACAACTCGTTTCGTGTCATCGTGATCTGAACGATCATATTACTTCTTTTCTCCAAACATAACATCCATATCAAAACCACGAGCCAATCGGGCTTCGTATACCTTTTGATCTATACTGTACATGTCCCTGTTTTCGTTTCGTGCATGAAGAGTATCAAATGGTTCTGGTGTCCATTCGTGTTTGATTATGCACAAATCACACTTTGCAAGTTTTCCTAAAGACGCGCACACCTGTGTTTGCTCATTATCGCAATACAATGATGTGTATTCAGGATTATAGATGTATCCAAACTGCTTGTATAGGGGAAACCCCATAACGGTAAGCGTCATCAACGAATCGTTTATGTCACGCAATCCGTCCCAAAACTTGATGGCTCCATCAAAATCGGGAAATGCTTGCTCAAAGCACTTCACAATTACATCATCATATGACATCTGAACAGGAACCATATCGTCTGAAGCCAACAACAAAATATCGCCGTATTCGCCTTCCATATCTGCGTTACAGGCTTGAATCTTGCTCTTGGAGTACCCGTAGCAATACTTGATATCCACAGACTTCTTTTGCGTCTCAAACCACTCACGCATGGCATCGTTGTTCATGGTTGCGTCATCAGCATCCATACTGACAACAAAACGCACATCATGCCGCCCACTCAGGAAGGTCATGTAGCGTGTAAACACAGACTTAAACTTTTCGGGTCGGTTCCGCGTTGGGAACTTTATCACGAGTCGGCTCATTACGAATATCTCCTTTTTCAGTCTTCAGATTCGGGCTTGTGACCCGGTTTGCTCCGTCCTATGTGGTATTTAGGGCAGAGTTCCCACTCGCCCTTTTCTTTATGGGGCAGAATCTTTATTTTGTTTAGCGGAACCTTGTCAGCAATCTTTTCTTTATTTACAATCTTGAGCAGCCCCCACTCTTCTAGCAGACACGCAATAGTGTTGCGCCGTCCAATGTCTTCGCTGTCAATAGAGGTGGGCAGATCATCAAGTGCAAACATTTCCTTGAAGTGAACAATATAGTACTTACCACGCTTGTGAAGAATATGGCAGGACTGCCACAACTTCTTTTCTTTGCGAGACGACACCCCGATACGGGTCAGGGTTTCACGAACCTTGAGGAAGTCATCAGGCTTTGCAATGGTGACTTCTAGCAGGTCTTTGGGTTCAAGATCAATATACCGTTCGTTGTTTTGTTCCATGCCTATTCCACTTTCTTAAAAAATATCGACACGGAACTATTTAGAAGATTACGGCTTTCCACCCTTGGAAACGGCATCCATAATTTGTGAAACTTGTGTCTCCGTCAGGACAGTCAGGGCTTCCCGTGCCTTCTTGGCAGAGAACCCGTAGTACTCAATCAGGGCTTGCACCCGCTCGTCATTCTCCCGCTTGAGCCACTTGGAGAACCGCTTACGCTTTCGCACCGCTCCCCGCAGAAAGTCAAAGTGCATCTTGGGATCAATGTGGGCACGAGTATTCATCTCGTTCACGGCAAACAGCGTATCAGGAAAATACGAGAGACACCGACCCACCACAAACG
>Ga0214921_10007160_pt1 | contig 14974 bp, 11 predicted proteins | sample LL1505_MetaG_FD_177992 | JGI IMG/M metagenome (GOLD analysis project Ga0214921, IMG submission 177992) | Freshwater microbial communities from Lake Lanier, Atlanta, Georgia, United States - LL-1505 | ecosystem: Environmental > Aquatic > Freshwater > Lake | place: USA: Georgia | collected... | reverse complement strand
GCACACATAAATACCTTTGGCACACATAAATACCTTTGGCACACATAAATACCTTTGGCACACATAAATACCTTTGGCACACATAAATACCTTTGGCACACATAAATACCTTTGGCACACATAAATAGATGAATTGTATCTTTTGGTAAGATATCAAAAATATAATAAAAAAAAAATAATAAACATATATTTTTATACAAATACATATAGATATGGACATTGAAACAGAAGTGATTCGTACTGCCAAAGACAGTATTTTATATAAAGGCATACAAATAAAACAATTGGACAAGAAACAAGATCATAGTGAAATCGGTGATTATATAAATAAAGACGGTAATCGCGTAGACTGGATTGCAGTAATGGATGGTCATGGAAATGATACTTGCATCAATACAATTCGCAATACTGATTTATCATATATTATGTATCAAGATGACCCGGCAACAGCATTACATGATTTCATTGATGCTGATACTACAATAAGTAAATATGACAAGTTTGATTCCGGCTCTACTTTTGTTGCAGCCAAATTGATAGAAACTGAAAAAAATATACAGGTTGAAATATTCAATGTAGGCGATTCTACTGCACTCATTATATTGAATGGAGATCATATTTTTACAAGCGAACCACATACAGCGAAACATGCTGATCAAATGATGAGATTAGTTGCAAAGGGTATTGTTTCACCAGAAGAACCATTATGCATACATGATACATATGGTTTTGAAGTTATAAATAGTACAACCGTGATTAGCAAGAAGGCTGAATATATAAAACTGAATACAAAGCAGTTTGGTAATAAAATATTGTATTTAGCACCATCTAATTCCATTGGTCATAATGGTATTTATGGAAAACTTGATGTAGATGTTACTAAATTTGTTTTCAAAAAAACAGACATAATAAAGATTGTATTGATGAGTGATGGTATAACTGATGTAATAAAACTAACAGAAAATATATTTATACATGCAGAAACACCGCAACAAATCGTGGATGAGGCGGTATATAGGTGGAAACAAACATGGAATCATATTGTTGACAACAATTTTACAGAAATTTATAAATGTGCATTTGAAAATGGATATGATGATTGCAGTGCTGCTATATTACAAAGAAAACCAATATAAATGATTCATGATTCATGATTCATGAATAATGAATAATGAATGATGAATTATATTATTATACCATTTTTTTCCCATAAAAAAACCATAAAAGTATAGATACTATACTACCAACAATGAATCCAGTCCCTGCGGTTTTTAGTGATTTATTCCATGCATAATAAAACGCAAGAGGTCCTAAAACACATGCTAAAACAGCATAAAAAAGCATAATGCTGATGAAAGTTTGGAGTTTTTTGTCCATATACAAATAACTATATATTATTTATTTGTATTTACTATTTGTTATTTTGGTATACTAAAACCAAGGTTTTAATTCAAGTTGTTTATATTCGCGGTCAATATGAAGAGGACGATCCATCGGCATAACTAGCGAACTTTGATCTTGCATATATTTTAAATATCCTATAGCTTCATTATATACAGAAGGAACAACATAATCCCAAACAATTTTATTCAATCGTTCTACTTGCTCTGTTATATTCGTTGGTAAATGTTCAGCATATTGTAAATATGTACTTCGCATAATGATTTTCAATTGATCTTGATTCTGAGGTGGAATCGCTATTTTTCCATTAGACATTGCATGAACCCCTGCTCGCAATCCATTTTGTAATATTTGAATATTTCCAGCACAGAAAAACACACGGGCCAACATATTATCTTCCCAATCATTACCAGCTAAAGCACTAGTATAATCGGTTGCTTTATTTTTCAAAGCAATTCGTTCATGCATTCTAAATACTGCATCTGGATTAGGGTTTTCAATAATATTTACACGACCATTATATCGTGAACCATCCAAAATAAGTGTTTTATTATATTTTTCAATATCCATTTTATAATGTTTCTGTAGAAATAAATACATTGTAATAAATCATCCTAAATATTTAGTGAAAAAAAATGAGTATATAATATATATATGTGGTCATTTTATACAATTGTAACTATTATTGCTACTATATTATTAATTATATCATTGTCGATTGTTGGTGTTATACTTTCTAGAAGACAAAATACAAAAGAATTTCCTGAATATCAAAATATCTGCCCTGATTTTTGGAGTTTAGATAGTAGCGGAAATACTATATGTAAACCAACAAATGATGTGAATACTCCTATGCCAAATATGTTACAATTAGATAACCATGTAGGAGTTGTAAAAGACAGTAGTAATAATATTGTATCTGTCAATATAGATGATACCAATTGGGCAACCCTTTGTGAAAAATCATCATGGGCTAAAAAATATAATATATCTTGGGATGGAGTAACAAATAACAATTCTTGTTAAACCTTTTATGATTCATAACAATGGTTGAGTGTCATTCATGAATAATACGGGATTGTTTTATTTGTTCAAGGTATATAATTATATATATGAAATATATACATGCAATTATTTCATATATTGACAATTTTGATTTCTCTAGCTGTATTTATAGGTCTATTTATTTATACTTTCATAGTTTTTTATAAAAAAAAATCATTTCCACCAGATATACCAAACTGTCCTGATTACTGGAAGGTCAAACCGGATGGAACATGCCAAATACCTAAGCCTGGTGAAATGAACCTAGGGAATTTAGATGAGCATAGAGATATTCATGGAAAGGCTATACCATCTAAAGGAAGACAAATCTATGGTTATAAAAATAGTACGAATGAGAATAATGAAATGGCATATAGCTATTTACCTTATTATTATAATCCTGTTACAGGTGCAGTGCTACATGGTGAAAAACAATCAAATTTACCATTAGGTTATTATCAAATAGATATTCCGTATGGTTATGATTCAGCGCACCCGCAAACAGGAATCATTAATTTTAAAGATGAAAGATGGGCATCTTTCGGAGATCCATATTGCGAAATCAAAAGATGGGCAAATAAACAAAATATACAGTGGGATGGTATTGCAAATTATAATTGTGGATAATTTGTGAGCTATATACACTTATGAATATTTATTATTTATTTATCGTCGTTTGAAATGTAAAAAGGTGTAAAAAATATGCAAAGGTGTAGAATAGGTATTGAATTTATCGTTTTCATTATACCAACTATTTTTTAGATCGGAATTTGAGAACCTTTGGATAAGATCCAAAAGTGAAATCTAATTTGTCTAATCTGTATGGTTTTTGAAACAATACATACTCATCACGATATTTGTTAATTTCCATTGTCTCATTTTTGATAAGTTGTAAATTATCCATTTCGGGCTTGATCTCATTTATATATATTGTCATTGCGTCTTTTAATAATTCGCGATTATCCGTTTCCTTATATTTTTGTATATAATCATGAAATCGTTCTTGTATTTTCCCAATGTTTTCAACTTTTCGTTGAATCTTTTCTTTTCGCTCGTCATTGAAAAATACGGTATTATATTCATCTATCAATTCTTTTAAAAACATATTGGATTCTGTATATGCTTCCAATTGTTTTTTAAAAATAGCAACCGCGTCTTTTTCGTCAATATAGTTGAATAATGTATCTAATTTTTGTTTTATAATGTTTTCCTTATTTATTTCTATTTCATTTTGAAATAACTGCAAAAAAGAATCAATATTTCCAAACTCACCTGCAAAAATACGAATATCAAAATTGCACGGATTTTTAGGATCACCACATCTTGCTGTATAAGTTCTCGCTTCATTCGAAAATATAGAACCGACTGGTCTGTTACAATTGATACATTTGGGTTTCAATCCAGCCATCATAAGTCGTATTGCTTTTTTGGTTTTCGCTTTGTTGAATACATCTTTTTTCATATTATATACAGCGTCTTCATACTGTTGTTTCAATTCAAAATATATGTGTAAACTTTCTATAAAATCTGCTTGATTTTCACCAGTATCTTCATCCGAATCTATTGAATGAGTATTCTTGTTAATTTCTGTTAAAGGATTATTCTCCATTTGTAAATCAGTAATTGTTTCTGGGAAATGTTCAATCACCAATAAAGGGTTATTTGAACAATGCAACACTTTCAACTCAGTTAATCCTTCTAAATCTAATAATTTTAAATTGTTGTTTTGGCATTTCAAAATCTCTAAACTCTTTGGTAAGTCTGTTAAATTCGTAATTTGATTTTTTGAAATGTTTAATTCTTTTAGATTCACGAAATTCACCAATTCTACTTGCTTTATACCGTTTCCAGATACATTCAATTCAACAATAGATATTGGTAAATCGATAATCTCTACTAGTAAATTCTCTGCACATACTAGTTTTGTAATTCCCTCTGGTATATTTTTTAATGAAGTTATATTCCCTTTTGAAAATTGAAGAGATGTTATAGTAAAAAAATTACATTCTTTTAATACAGAAAAATCTAATTCACCGGATAATGATGTATTAACAATAATATCTGTTGTTTGTGGATGTAAATGATCTAAAAAATCTAAAAAATCACTTTGTGCCGTATTATTTTCTTGTATTATATTCTTGCGTTGTTCTTCTATAAAACTCATTATAATATAATCATATACAATTATCCTTTTTACTTGAACAAATGAGCGAACCTCAATACAATGGTCGTTCATCCAGTGTAGGTAGTCCAGTAATGCTAGATTTACTAGCCATACTTCGTTGATGATCCTTGTAGTATTTTATTTTTGACAAAATATATTCTTGTTCTTGCAATACTTTTGCACGATTTTCTTGTGGGGTCTTTTTATTTTTGTAACAATAATATAATACAATAAATGTAATTATAACAAACAGTATCAACACGCCTATATTAAGGATATAAATATAAATATTTACACGATTATGATGACATTTATTCAATATATTGGACATATATGAATATGCTCCTTGTTCTATTAATCTTGGATTTTGCATTTGTATTTGTGATTCCATTATATACTAAATTTTGAAAAATGTTATCTTTATATGAACTTATTTACACCTTTTGATTTTTCAATTTTACTTACTTAATATTTTACACCTTGTTAATCGCCGATTTATCGGTTACAAAGTAACAGTTACCTATTTATATATGATTTTGCGGCATTGCGAATCGCAGGGATATATTATATGTACAAGACAATAAAATAAGAAAAAATAGCTAAAATGATCGCAATTGCCCATATAGGTATAACGGTTTTGTTGCGATATCCCACACCAAATTGTCTAAATCCACCATCATCTGTATATGCAATACTCGGTTTCAAATAATGAAGAATAGAAAAAATAACCAAAAATACAAGAATTGCAATTGTTAATTTATTCTTTCTCAATAGCATTTTATAATATAGGAACAAAAAAATCTATGCATCATCACCGAATCCATCATCAGATTCATCATCAGAATAAAACTTACCGTCATGAAAATTCATTTTCAGGGATCCAATACCAAATACCATATCAGGATCATCTTCATCATTTTCAATATCGTCTTCTATATCATCAATCTCAATAGTTTCTTGCATTAAATCTTCTTCGTTTGATTGAATCATCAAAAAATCGGCTTTTCTTATTCCATGTTTTTGAATATCTATTTCATCCTCTTTTTCTTGCTCTATTCTTTCGCGATCACTTGTCTTTTTGTCGTATACAAAGAGCCCTTTTTGTTGTCCCACATTCCATTCATCTAATTTGAATTTCTTTTTCATATCTTCAATCTTGCGCTCTTCTGCGCTTAATCTTTCAAACCGTTGTACAATACGATTCTTTTCGTTTTCTTTCTTTTTCCTTATAGCAGACGCAATATTTTCATATGATATATCTATTTCATTCTTGTTTTTGCGCATTATATTAATAAATGACAGCAAAAGTTTGGCAACGCGCATTTTCAATTCTTCCTTGTTACCAATATCAATTTGTATTTCTGTAATATCATCATTTGTTTCTATGAATTGTTCATCTAAATATTCAAATTCTGTTTGTAATTGTATAGCCAAATCATTATTCTCAATAATTTTTTCTCGACTTGTTTTCTTCTTTTCAAAAATATCTGTTCTTATCAAATTAGCATCATCTGTTGCAATAATATATTCATGTATAACGGATAAAAGTATGTATTCTAATAAAAACAAAATGGTTTCTTTATCAAAAAGACTAAAATACTCTTTCCCATTTTTCATAATGGGCGTTTGAATAGGTATGTTCTCAAAAAACAATCGCAAATCAACAAATTTTTCGCGTATTTTTATAAGCAATAAATTGAGAACCTTATCGTTTCTAAATTCACCAAGTGGCGAATAATATTCATTTTTTGAATTGATTATTTTGGTAGTATCCATAAATGATATATCCATATGTTTTGGGAAACGATTGTTTATTTGAATATTTGTTATCAATATATTTGGAAAAATCCGTGTCATTTCATCTACTGTATTTTTCACAAAATTGGATATCTTGTATAAATCATTGGTTTCCCATTTTTGTATAAAGGTATCAAAGAAAGATTCTAAACGATTAAAATCTTTTTGATTTATTTTTCCATATTTTTTCAAGAATTTGAGAACCTGTGGTTTAAAATCCCCTTTTATAGTATTTACCAAACCATTTTTGAAAATCTTCACCGCATTCAATTTGTCCTTTTCTGCATCTGGTACATTTGCATCTTCCATATCTTCAGAAACTGTCATTAGTTTTGTCTTATCATATTTTTCCAATACAAGCAACATTTTTTCTTGTAAAAAGGAATCAATAATTGGTGACTCTTGGTTCTCAAAAACACGCAACATATCCTTCAATATTTCAATTGCATTATATTTTGTTTTTTCGTACAATGTTACAATATTTCGTTTATTTACAATGCGCATTAATTCATAGAGTTGCACTTTAGCAAACTGTTTTCCCATTTTTTTCAAGAACTCTACCTTTTCCAAGAGAGGCCATTTCGAATTATACCCAATAGGAATTTCTGCAAAAAACGAATGATATATAGTAGGGATTCCTTTCCCTTTGTCTAATCCACAATAATGAATAAATGCTCCATATATATTTGTCTCTGTTATTTCACTTGTTATTGTAGGATAAACAAAAGCGGATTCGCGCGGATCAAATAACATGGGTGATTTAGAAATCTCGGTAACAATATCTGTTATTTTGGATATTGCACCAATGGTTCTCAAATATTGTCCTATTTCTTCATTTTCTTGTATAAAATAAGAAATAGGAGTTATTAATTTGCCATCATTGCAGCATGCATTTTGTAAGAAAGGTTGACCTGTAGAAATCGTGTTCAATAGTAATGGCTTGTCCTTAACTATTTTCTGTATAGATTCAATAATTCCATATGAAAACTGGGATATTTTACTTTTCAATACCATAAAATCCTTGTCTTGTTCTCTGTTTCCTTTTTTCATTAAAGAAATAAATTCATTTTTAAAATCCGCAGAAATACTTCTCAATCCACTTACCATAGTAGTATCTATAAGTGGTGGTAAAAAATGGTTCCATTTTTCTATGGTATGTTCATCAGGAATATCCTCAGTAGGATTCGCTAATAGAAATTCCCTCTTTTTCAAATATCTTTCGTCAATCTCTGCATTTTTGAGAATTGATATAACAATTTTTTTCATTTGTTCAAAAATCATGTCTGTTGTCATTTTTGAGATTGCATCCCATGGTTCAAAACTAGCCTTCATTTTTTTGATAATACATGCCATATATTTAAGACCACTCATATCTTCTTCACCAAATAATGGATACCCTTTAAAAGATTTTGCGCAACCAGGTACAACAGTTTTAGTAGAGAATCCAGGAATTTCAGTTTGAATAATCGTAAATAAAACACTCGTGGTGATCAAAATGGTTAATTGATTTGCTCTTTTCTTATATGGCTGTAATTTAACACCCTTTTTTTCCTCTTCTTTTTTTGCCTGTTTATTATACGTTTCTTCATCTACAATCAATTTGTCACATACAGAAACTGCTATTCTAACAACAATTTCTTTAATTTCATTTATATTTAACCCAATATTTTTGGAAATTCCTAGTAAAATATCGCAAATACTTTGAGAACGTGGGTTCTCGCAAACTTGTATGGTTGTGATTGTTTTCAACAAATTAGTGAGAACTTTTTCACTCGTATCTTGTTCAATAAAAGCATGTGTAGAAATCTTGAATCCGGCTTCATTATACCCTTCTTCATCAGTATATTCAATCATACGAATCATAAACCCACTATATTTATCTTCAATCATGTTGCCTGAATCACTCCTGATACCATGAGTATGACATATTTCTTCTAATTTCAAATTATAATCCCCACCAGAAATATAGCAATATGCTAATTCATATAAAAAATCAGGTAATAATTTTGTATTTGTTTCTTTACAATATTTCCAATGAGAATCTTCTTGCAATGATTCCAATGGTTCTCTGCAAAAAATATTAAAAAATTTTACAATATCTTGTTGTTTTTTCACAAAATCATCTTGACCTAATATCAATCCACGTAATTCTATATATGGTGACTGCATGACTTCTTCTCGTTGAGATAAAAGAGATCCTAATGCATAACAATAATTGTTCACTTTTTCCATCTTTACAGATTTAAGTCTTAAACATCTATGAATATAATGTATATGTTTTATGATGTCAGTTTCAAGTTTCACTTTCATGTCGTCACTAGATATTTCATATCTTCTATCAAATTCCTTTGCTATTTTTTTTCTAGCAATTTCGCGCATACGTTTAGCAGTATCTTCTTCGTTTTCACATGTATCACCTAGTTGATTTGTTTGAATAGAACATTTTTTCTCCATATTGCAAAACATATCTTTTGTATCAATGAATGATTCTTCGTCTACATCTTCTACATGTACCCAGTTCTCCTTCTTTCTAAAATAATAACTTTTTTTAGAGCGAATATTGGCTTCTTCATGTATTTCTTGTTTTTCTTTTTCAGTTAATTCATTATCTTCTTTAGGTAAATGCGGTTTTATCTCTAAAATAGCGTATTCTCCTTCACTTACTATTTTTCTACCAGAAATCAATCTTTTAGCTAGATCAACGGATTTTTCTCGCGGACAATCATGTTTTTGCACCAAATTCTCTGCTAGAAATGATACAAATTTTTCAGGAAGCATAATTTTTTTACTATCTTTGTATTTGTCTAAAATATGATATGGAGTATCATCAAATTCTGCATCATAAAAAGTTTCTGTATTATTATCTTTTTGAAGATCCGCAACAGAAGTATATCGTTTTGTTAATATACGCCGATTGCAATCATTTGCCTTTATTTTTTCAAGTTTACCCATATCATCAATTGGTTCTTCAAAAATAGTTGTTAAACTATCAGGTGTCATTAAAGAAGACAACAAAGAACTCAATAATTTACCAAAAAGAACTCCTTTATCTGCTTGTATTATTTTTTCAAGGACTTCTACTGATGTAAATGTATTTTCAAGAACCTCTTTATCTTGCATTTTATATCCAGTCAAAAATAGTTCCAAAATATCGTTCTTTTCCATTAACAAACGAACCAATAACATTGTTTCTTTTTGAACATTAAACCGAGCATTGGTCATAAACGAAAAATCCTTGCGACGTTTATCCAATTCTTCTTTTCTTATTTTTATTTGTTCAATCAAAAAGTATCGAATTTCCATGTATTGTTTATACGAAATATCTTGCGAATAAATCAAAAAAGGTTCTAATGATTTCACAACATAAATAAATGACAATTTGTCTTTTATATATTTTCGAACAAGTCGTATCAAAGTTCTCGTTTTTGGAATAATGGTTCTCAAAAATTGATCAAATTTAGCAGGATCGTCATTTCTCAAAAGTTCATCAGACAATACATAATGGCGCATATTCACTAAAAAATCTTCATCCTTCTCGTAGTCAATCTCTTTTGTCAAATCATCAATAATATATGGAACAATGTCCTTATTTTTTTTCAATAAACGAAATAGCATGATATTATGAGTATGTAAATTAGCCTTTTCTAAAATATTTGTTCCAGGCATATCAATAGATGAATATTTTACATAGGATGCTGGAAACATGAGGAAAGATTTGATAGAAATTTTATCTGCTGGTGTCATAGACGTATTCACGATTGTGTCAATACCATCCTGTTTTTGTTGGACTCGTCTATTCAATCCTAAATTGTATGTTTGAATAGCAAACTGTTTTTTTACCAAATTTACATGTTTTTTTGCAAGATGTATTACAGAACTATTAAAATCATCTAGATTATCAATAATGGCTTCTATATTTGTGCGTACTTTATCATTATTTAAAAAAGTAGGAATATCTATTGGATTATCAAAAGGTGTTAATAAATCACCCAGCTGTTTGTATAAATTTACATATTTGGACTCTTCTGTAATGGAATTGTTTTTGTAATAAACATCATTTTTTAGATTCTCTTCATAATTTATAATATCATCTATATATTCAATTGTAATATCATCGCTAGTAGCTTCCAATTCTTCATCTCCATCATTATTACGTTTTATATATATTTTTTTCTTTGCATATGCAACTGGCATTAACCAACGAAGTTTGGTATCCATATTTTTTATATGATCAACTATTGGTTTATGATAATTTGGATCATTTTTTCTAAAATTTTTGACATTTCCGTTTTCATCAAAAATAGAGAACATATTTCGAAGTTCTCGATATCTTTCTATTAAAACAAAAATTTTGTCCATAATATGTTTACTTCGTTGAACAGTTGGAATAGTAGATAAAAGTTCATCTAATAAACTGTTTGTTTGAATATCAATACCATATCTCTTTTGGTTTTCGGGAATTTCTACAAATTGTGTAATCTCTTCTAAATCCTCACCATAAACAATGGCCTTTGATTTTGTTATTAAATGCTGAAGTGTTTCTAAAACATTTTCTTCGGCTTCTGCACCTTCTTCTGCGTGTATAAAATATTCTCCTGTTTCTAAATAATCAACTTTTGGCTCATCTGTATTGATATTCAAAGACTCTTCTTGTAAATTGGCTATAGTATTTAGTCCTTTTAATGATTCTGGTTTATCGCGAATGACAAATTTTTTAATAGGTATGTATTCAGGTAAACCCTTATATTCAAAATCAATATATATTACTTGCAAATCTGGATAAGTTGTAATCTCAATTTGATCTTCTTCTAAACTAGTAATTTCACCAGTAATAATACTAGATATTTCACCGCCAATATGAAGTTCTATCCATGTACCTTGTAATAAACCATTTTGTCTGGCATAACCACTTTGTTCACTTCGGTTTATTAATTGTATTTCTTTGATAGATTCATCTGTAAGTTCTCCTGTTTCTTCATTTTTGTTTAATTGAGTTTCTTCTAATGTTGCAACATTGATTAATTGAATTCGTTTGTCATTTATATAATCAATGAAAAAATGAAATTCGTGCAATTGTGGATTTGTTGGTGCGAGAATTTCAATAATATCTCCTAATTGTAATTTGAAAAAAAGTTCATTATCTAGTGACATGGATTGTTCTATCGATTCACTTATATTTTCATGCTCTTTTTGTTGTTCTTCGTACCCTTCTTCTTCATATCGAGACATTATTATAATATACATATACAATTTCTAAATTGTATAGATGAACTAAAATATTCTTGTTTTGAAAAAAAAAAGAATATTTACAATTTATCACGAAATGATTGAATACATTTACGTCGTTCTTCCACTATAATGATCGCTTGTTTTTTTGTTAAATTTTTTGCAGGAGCTATTTTTTCTTTTGTAGGTCTTTGTTTTAGTGTTATTTTTTTCTCTTTTTTCTCTTTTTTCTCCTTTTTCTCTTTTTTCTCCTTTTTCTCCTTTTTCTCCTTTTTCTCTTTTTTCTCTTCTTCTATTTCGACTTCTTTCTCTTTGTCTTTGTCTTTTTCTTCTTCTATTTCATATTTCATGACTTTTTTCATTTGTTTCTCCTTCTTTACTACACAAACACCCTCTTTATTGCGTATTTGTCCTTTTGGGCATCGTTTCTTTTTTTCTAAAGGTATTGCTTCTTCCATATTCTTACAATATATACACATTTTTATTGTATGCGTTTGCGAGTACCAAACGCAGATTCGCCAAAATCAAGAATGCATATTTGAGGCAATGGTGATGTAGAAATTAGTATATTAGAACTATGTAAATCATTATGATGCAATAAATTCGTTTTCAATTCATGATCAAGTAAGTCTATTTTTTCGTATATTGTGGTTATGTTATCATTTGTACAAGATACTTGTTTCAATGTCATAAACGGAATATATTCCATAATCAAAAACATCACTTTGAATTTTTGCGAATCATCACCCAGAAGAGGTTTGTAACTATATAGTTGACCCCAAGAGTACAATTCCGGTGAAATAAAATCAAACTTTTTGTTCAGCGTTTTTGCATAATTTTGAAAAAGAATTTCATTTTTTATGTTTTGTTCTAACCCCCATTTGATATACTGCGAAGACCCGTCATACATATATGTTTTTATAACTGCCATCTTGCCATTGTATTCTACCGGAAATAATTTTATGACTACATCTGGTCTTGTTGTATTCTTCGACAAATAATTATTTTGTTCTAATGCAGATGTAACGAGATCTTTATCTTGTGGTGTAGTAGCCGAAATGCGAAAATCTACATATTCTTTCATAAAATCAAGTTTTACAAATATTTCATGTAAATCTTCTGTATTATTTTCACCCAATATGTGTTTCAAATAACTTTTATAATACTGAACATTTATCATATCATTGCGATAAATTCGTGTAGATTTTATAAAACATTTTTCTACTTCAGCATCATCTATATTGACATTGACATAAAGCTGTTTCGTTCTCTTTTGTTTATTCATATTTTTAACCGTAGATCGTATACAGTGTAATATATAATAATTTATGAAATGCATTTTTATTTCTATACAAAAAATTATAAAGATTATTTGAAATCAATTTTATTTTTACTATGTAAATCGTAAAATCGTAAACCGGTAAAAAGATATAAAGATAATTTACGAAATAATATATCCACAATAGGATGTCTGAAATCGAAACCACATATTTAGATTATAGTCCCGATTTGGTCACTTACAATAGTGATAAAATCAAAACCAAAATATATAAACCCAAACATACTAGTACAGAATACAAAATAATAAACTACGATGATAACTATGTTTGTGATAATGACGAAAAACTCAGTTTATATAGATCCATTATAGTATCACCAGAAGAAAACAAAATATTATGTTTTACACCTCCGAAAACGATGACGATCGATTTTTTCAAAGAAAAATATCCAAATGTAAATACCAGTGATATTATAATAAATGAAGTCATTGAAGGTACAATGATATCATTGTTTTATGACAAACGAATAGAGTCATGGGAAATAGCATCCAAAGGAGCGATCGGTGGTAATTACTGGTATTTTAGAACGCAATATAATCAAATACAAGAAAATCCAGAACAAAAGACATTTAGAAGAATGTTTTTAGATGCATTAAGAGCATGCGACAATCAGGATATTAATGATTTACCATGTTTACAACATTTTTCAAAAGATTATTGTTATAATTTTATTTTACAACATCCGGGAAATCATATTGTATTGCATATTTTATCACCGGTTGCATATTTAGTATCAGTATACCATTTAAAAGGGGATATTGTAACAGAAATTCCTGCAACTGTATATGAAGAATGGGATTGTTTCTTAGGGGTTAGAGGATTAATAGAATTTCCAAAAAGGTTTGATGAAGATACGTATACAGAATTAGAAAATGCACATTGTTCTATTAATTCACCTTACGATAAAGTAGGATTAATGTTCACCAACATAAGAACGGGAATGAGAGCTGTTCTAGAAAATCCAACTTATAAAGAGGTGAGAGAATTGCGCGGTAATAATCCAAATCTTCAATACCAATATTTATGTTTATTACGAATGGGAAAAGTTATGGATTTTTTAAAATTTTTTCCGCAGTATAAACAAGTGTTCTACCGATTTTTCAAAGAATATCATGATTTTGTAACCAATGTGCATCAATCTTATATTTCGTATTATGTAAAGAAAAATGGGCAAAAGATATCCAAAAAATACTTTCCTTTGATTTATAAATTACATCATGAAATATTTTTACCTAGTTTAGCTGAAGGAAAAGATAAGTTGATTATGCGACGGAGTGAAATAGGTAAGAGAATTGGTGAAATGCCCCCTAGTGAAATTATTTATTATTTGAATTACAACAAAGAAGAGTTGGAAGTAAAATAGGATTTTTTACACATGTTAACCCTTGAAGAATAACATCATTGCATATTCAAAGATGCCGACCCGTAAAGCCCTAAGCCGAATGATGTAATGTGTAAAAAGGGGTAAAGTACTTCGTAACTACCATAAATAATAATTTATTATTTTATTATAATAAATTATTATGAAACGAAAATCAAAAAAGGACGAATGTCCGATTTGTTTACAAAATATAAAAACACAAATTAAAACAAATTGTAATCATATATTTTGCGACATTTGTATACTACGCCATTTGAACATATCAAAGACATGTCCCATGTGCAGAGCAGAATGTTATATTATACATATAACTTGCCAAATCACAGAACGCCGTAAAAAAACAATCATAAAATTATTACACCTTTGCACATTTAAAACGCCGACTTTTTAAATATGTTATTTATAATTCTTTAATTTTCTTGTTCTGTTTGATGCTTTCCTTATAAATCCTAATGGTCGTTTATATGTTCCTCTAATAATATTTTTATATTTATATTTTGGTATTTCTCTTACTACTTTCTCTATATTTTTCTTTAATTCTTCATATTTTAATCCTTCTAATTTTTGTAATCTTGATTTCAACATACTAAAGAAGTTTTCTATGGAATTTGTAAAATGTTG
>Ga0214921_10007159_pt1 | contig 14974 bp, 14 predicted proteins | sample LL1505_MetaG_FD_177992 | JGI IMG/M metagenome (GOLD analysis project Ga0214921, IMG submission 177992) | Freshwater microbial communities from Lake Lanier, Atlanta, Georgia, United States - LL-1505 | ecosystem: Environmental > Aquatic > Freshwater > Lake | place: USA: Georgia | collected... | reverse complement strand
CGCCCGGGCTGTCGGGTGGCAGGCCACACGTGGCCAGGCCGCGGCGAATTCCCTCGATGAAGGAGGTCGCCACGTAGGCGTAGTCGGCCTCGTAGCCATCGCGCACGCGGACGCCGTCACCATCCGTGTTCACCACGCCCGCCACCCGATGCCGTAGGTTCACGATCCGGATCAGCTCTTTGAACTCGGCTGACGTGCGGCGCAGCACGAAGCCGCCCCGAAAGAAGTCGCCGGTGCCGAAGATCCGATCCCCCGCACGGATATGACCCTCGTTGCGGTAGGAGGTGGTCACGATCGACCCGACCAACAGCGACCGGTAGATGCCGGCCCAGGCGTAGCCGAGCATGTCGAGGATGTACGTCCCGCGATGCACCCAGAGATTGCGGGGCGTGCAGAACTGGCGGAGCATGATCCGCGTGGCGTCCGCCCGGACCTCGTTCCAGTCGTCGTCCAAGAGGGGTGTGAATGAAACGATGTCTTCCGGCGCGAGATGGTCGGAAAGCGTTCCGCGGCAGGTGGGCGTGGGCGGCATGGCGTGGAGGCCCGGCAGAGAGAGGTCAGCCGATGGTGGTGACGACCTGCTGGAGGTAGCGGACGAGGTCGGGCGCGAGCCCCCCGGCGGCGATGGCCTCGTCGACCTGCCGACGGAGGGCCTCGACACACTCCACCGGCGTGGCATCCTCGGGGAGATCGACAACCGCGTCGAGCGCGACGTGCGAATCACCCGTGAGGTAGCGGAACAGCTGCGCGATCGAGGCCAGCCGGGCATCGCCGCTCCGCGCGGCTGCCTCCTCGAGTTGGGTGCCCGTCAGGGCCGTGTTCAGGGACAGCCGGCGCTGCACCTCGGCGGCTGTGGCCGCCCGGAAACCAGGCTCGAGCTTGAGCGACTCGAACCGCTCCGCATCGATCACCAGCACGTCGAGCCGATTCGGCTCGCGCGAGACGACGGTGGCCACGGCCGGCTGGCCGCGCCACATCCCGATCTCACCGAGCACGGTCGGGCCCGTGATGGTCGCCACCTGCCGCGGATCGGGCGCCGCATCGGTCTGGTGCAGCACCACGAGCGGCGCCGTGGCGGCGAGCACGACGTACATCTCGCCGACCGTCTCCCCCTGCCGAATCAGCGGCTCGCCAGCGGCCAGATCGATCGTGCGAGATTCCAGCGGCCGGGCTGCGTCGTCTTCGACGTCGAAGGCATGCAGGAGGATCGCGGCGATGAGCCGGTCGTCGGTGCTGTCGGCAGCCGCCTGCTCGTAGGCCCGGCGGAGCGCGGCCACGTCGGGGCGGTTCCAGACGGCCTCGCGGGCCGCCGAGCGGGCCCGGATGGCCTCGATCGGCTTGCGGGCGCGGAGCCGCCGCCCCCACTCCTCCCGCTGCGCCTCGAGGTCGGCCCCGGTGCCATCCGGAAAGAGATAGGCCGCCGTCTCCGGATCGAAGTGGCGGCGAATGTGGTTGGCCACCGTCTCATCGGCGAACGTCGCGGTGACCGGCATGATCCGGCGGGCGATCTCGCGGCCCATCCGCTGCACCCGCGCCGACGCGGGCCGCTCGCGGAGCTGCCGGTCGTAGGCATCGCGAAACCGCTCGTGCGCGGCGAGGTCGCGGGGCATGCGGCGCAGGCCCGTGAGCCCCGCGATCTGGTAGAGCACCGTGCACACCTGCTCGCTCAGCCCGCGGCCACGCGGGCTGTCGGGGGGCAGTCCGCAGGCGGCCATGCCGCGGCGGATCGCCTCGATGAAGGCGGTGGCGACGTAGGCGTAGTCGGCTTCATAACCGTCGATCACCCGGTAGCCGTCGTCGGGGTGCAGCGCCACCACCCCCGCCACGTGATGCCGGAGGTTGACGATCCTGGCGATCTCGCGGAACTCGGCCGAAGAACGGGGGAGCATGAACCCGCCACGAAAGAAGTCGCCCGTGCCCTGGATCCGCTCACCGGCGCGAAACAGGCCCTCGTTGCGATACGACGTGGCCACGATGGAGCTGACGAGGAGCGTGCGATAGATCCCACCCCAGGCGAACCCCAAGGCATCCGGCACGATCCGCCCGCGATGCACCCACAGGTTGCGCAGAGTGGTGAATCGCCAGGCCAGTTGACCGCCAGCGACCCGCCGGATGGTGTTCCACTCCTCGTCCGTGAGCGAGGGAAGCGGGACGATGTCCTCGGAGGCGAGGAATTCCTCGAGCGTGCCGGAGCGGGGGCGATTCGAGGCGGAGGGAGTTGTCTTCATGCACACGAGCGGAGGTTGTGCGATACGATGCGGCGGCTGTGGTTCTTTCCTCCGTACACCGAAGAACCCCGGGATTGTGATCGAAAGTCGTCCCGTGGTGCAACGCGACACGAAAGGTTTTGGATGCCGCGCGTCGTTCACCGTGACGACCGGCTGCTCGTGCTCGACAAGCCGTCCGGGCTGCTCGCCGTGCCGGGCCGCGGGCCCGACCTGCAGGATTGCCTGGCGCGCCGCGTGCAGGAGCTGTTTCCCACGGCGCTCGTCGTACACAGGCTCGACCGAGACACCTCCGGCCTCATGCTCATGGCCCTCGATGCAGCCGCCCAACGCGACCTCAGCCGGCAGTTCGAACAGCGGCATGTGAAGAAACACTATCGCTGCATCGTGCGGGGTGTGCCTGAGCGCTCAAGCGGCCTCGTCGATCTGCCCATCGCCCGCGATCCCGCCCGGCCGCCGCGGTATCAAATCGATCATGAAACCGGCCGGCCGTCGCAGACCCACTGGCGAGTGCTCGAGCGGCTCGGAGACCGGGCCCGGCTGGATGTGGAGCCGATCACAGGGCGATCGCACCAGATCCGGCTGCACCTCGCCACCCTCGGCCATCCGATCCTCGGCGACCCGCTCTATGGCGACGGCGAGACGCCAGCAGACTGTGAAACAAGTCTGGCACCGCGGCTCTTGCTCCACGCCACCCTGCTGGCCGTCACCCACCCGGCCGACGGCCAGAGAGTCGAATGGCGATCGGTATGCCCGTTTTGACGCAGCCCACGCCGGGCATCTTTCGGCGAAACACGGCGTTGCGGCGCTCGCTGAGGCCATGGCTGCGGCCGGGCTGGGGTGCGAAACCCATTCGCACCGACTATGGTGTGAACGTTTTTCCGCATCCCTGAACAGGCTCGCCGCCATGCCCGCTCCTGCGGTTCTGATCACCGGCGCGTCGTCCGGTATCGGTCGCGCGACCGTGATCGCGTGTGCCGAGCGGGGCTGGGGCGTGGCAGCGACGATGCGCAAGCCTGCCGATGGCGCGGATCTGGCGGCGCTCCCCGGCGTGATCGTGCTGCCGCTCGACGTCACGAGCCAGGACAGCGTCGAGGCGGCGCTGGCGGCAACGCTCACGCACTTCGGCCGCCTCGACGTGCTCGTCAATAACGCCGGCTATGCGGTGGACGGCGTGTTCGAGGGAACCAGCGACGCGACGATCCGGCGGCAGTTCGAGACCAACGTGTTCGGCCTGATGCGGGTCACGCGGGCCGCGATTCCGGTGCTGCGGCGGCAGGGCGGCGGCACGCTCGTGCAGGTGTCGTCGATGGGGGGCCGCGTCACGTTTCCGCTCTACGGCATCTACCACGCCACGAAATGGGCCGTGGAGGGCTTCAGCGAGTCGCTCGCTTTCGAATTGCGGCCCTTCGGCATTCGGATGCGGCTCGTCGAGCCCGGGGCGATTCGCACGGACTTCTACGGCCGCAGCCGAGAGCCGATCGTGGCTCCGCCCGGGGCCGGGTACGACGACCTCGTCGCCCGCTGCGAGGCGATCTCGTTGGCGGGCGGTCGTGGCGGCAGCCCGCCCGAGGTGGTGGCCGCCACGATCGTGCGCGCGATCACCGATCGAGGCTGGCGGCTTCGCTATCCGGTGGCGGCCCCTGCCACGCTGCTCATGAGGCTGCGGAAACTGCTCCCGGAAGAATGGTTCCTCCGGCTGATCCGCCGCCGCTATCGCATCGACACTCAGCTCACGCCTTCGCAGCGTGCTCTTCCGCCACAAGTTCGAGATCAGAGGCGAGATACTTCACCGTCGCCGTCGGGGCGAGATTGAAGTACACGCGGCCGTCGGTCTTCCAGCGGGTGCCGTCGTAGAGAAACTCCGCCGTAGCAGCGCGGACGTTCGAGACCGCTTCCACGTGCTCCATGCCGCCCCCCTCGATCGCCTCGAAGCTGACTTCGATCGCGACGAGCGCCTTGAGGCCGCCCGACTTCCGGTCGCGGGCGTACACCACGTCGTCGTCGAAGGCGACGTCGGTCCACCGCAGACCGCGGGGCTTGCCGGTCTGGCTGGCTCGCTCGATGAACTTCGCCTCCAACTGCTCGCGCTGCCGGTGGAAATCACGCTGGGAGCGGGCGAGCCGCTCTGCCTGGCGTGCCAGGCGGATCGGCCGCAGGGCAAGAGCCGTGGCCAGGCCTGCCACGACGGCGACCGCACAGGTGGCGATCAAGTACAACGCTGGGCCCACGGTGGTCGCCTCCTCGGGACGGATCGAACGTCGTAAAGTCTACGACCGCGCGGCGAACCGTCAAAAAGGGAACGTGCAATGACAGCAAAACAGCCGGCGCATCGGCCTGCGAAACGCCGCCCGGCCGCTCGGACAGCGCGGCCCCACCCCGTGCTCGGCGCCCACCAGTCGATCGCCGGCGGCTTCACGAAGGCCGTGGAGCGGGCGGTGGAAACGGGCTGCGAGTGCCTGCAGGTGTTCACCCGCAACATCAACCGCTGGGACGTGGCACCGCTCGATCCGGCCGACGCGGCGGCCTTCCGCAGGGCGGTGCTCGACGCGGGCCTGCGGCTCGTGATCGCGCACGATTCATATCTGATCAATCCCGCGGCGGCCGATGAGACACTCCGCCGCAAGTCGATCGCGGGGCTCGTCACGGAGCTCGAGCGGGCCGAGGCGCTCGGCATCCCGTGGGTGGTGGCCCATCCGGGCGCCGCGGGAGACCAGCCCGTCGACGTCGCCGTGGCCCGCGCGGCCGACGGCATCGCCGCCGCCCTGGCGGCTACGAAGACGCTCGCCGCCGGCATCCTCATCGAGACGACCGCAGGCCAGGGTTCGTGCCTCGGGGCTTCGTTCGCGGAAATCGGCACGATGCTCGAGCGGATCGACGCTGTGCCAGGCCTGACCCGCCGCGTGGGCGTGTGCCTCGACACCTGCCATGTGTTCGCAGCCGGCTACGCCCTCGCGCCGCAGACGGCGCTCGATGCCACGCTCCGGGAATTCGACGCTTGCATCGGCCTCGACCGGCTGGTGGTGATTCACGCCAACGATTCGAAGAAGGACCGCGGCTCGCGGGTGGATCGGCACGAGGCGATCGGCAAAGGCAAGATCGGTCGCGAGGCCTTTCGGCTCTTCATGAACCATCCGCGGCTCCGCGGCATCCCGCTGATTCTGGAAACGCCCAAGGAAAACGCCCAGGGCGTGATGACGCCCGCGCAAGACCGCGCGAACCTCGCCGCCCTGCGCCGCATGGCGGGCGCTACGGCTCGCGCGGGATCGACCGCCCGTGCGGGTCGCTCTCCTCGGCGCCCACGTCGGCCTCGATCCGACGTCTGAGATCGGCGCCGAGGTGATGTTCGATCCATTCGGCGGGCGGATGGAGATGATCGAGCGGCAGATCGGCGTGGCGGCCGAGCCATGCCTCCCACAGCCGGTGCGACCGCACCACCGTCTCCGCCTCCGCGCGGCCGATGGCCGTGAGCCCCCAGCGGCCGGCCTCGCGCGCGATCCGGCCGCTGGCCGCGAGCCACAGGCCTGCCGCCCACTCGCCCGGCGAGCGAAAGGGCTGAGGGGCCACGCCCGCCGCGGCCTCGTCGGCCCGCCAGAGGAGTGCGAGCGTATCTTCGCACGTCACCCGCCACCCCAGCGCGAGCCGAGCCGCCACGCGGGCGACCACCCCATCCTCCGGGGCGACGATCGCCGCGACCACGTATTCGAGCCCCAGCACGACGGCAATCATGCCGGCCGCGCTCGTATCGAACCGCCACGCCGCCAGATACCCGAGCACGGCCGCCACCACGCCGAGAAGCATCGCCACCAGCGCCATCACGTGCAGCCTCCGCACGAGGAGTTCGGCCGTGGCGGCCGGCACGACGAGCATGGCCACGACGAGAATCGCTCCCACTGCCTCGAAGCTCGCGACCGTGACGAGCGCCGTGGCGGCGAGCAGCCCTCCCGTGACGGCGGCCACCGGCAGGCCCACGGCTCGGGCCGCGTCGCTGTCGAAGGCGGTGAAGAGCTGCTCCTTCCAGGTGACGGCGAGGCCGACGGCCACGACGGCGAGCACGCCTGCACCGGTCAGGAACGCGCGGGGCATCTCCACGCCGGCGACGCGCACCGTGTCGAACGGCACGAGTTCGAGGATGCCATACAGGATGCAGCCGGGGTCGAGATCGATCCGCGATGCCGCGGCCGTGATGATCACCACGCCGAGTGCGAAGAGCGTCGTGAACACCACGCCTGTGCCGGCGTCGGCGGCGAGGCCGCCCTCCCGCCGCAACACCTGCACGAGCAGCACGGTCACGACCGCCGCAGCCACCGCGCCCACGAGCACGAGCAGGCCGCCGGGCCGGCCGCCCGCCAACACGGCGACGGCGATCCCCGGCAGGACGGCATGGCTGATCGCGTCGCCGAGCAGGCTCATCCGCCGCACCACGAGCAGCGTGCCCACGAGGGCGCAGCCGGCCGCCACGACGGCCGCCGTGGCGATCGCCCAGGCGTGCATGGCACTGAACTCGCCCCACATGCTCGCTGCCGTATCGATGGTCATGGGCCGTGCCTCACACGCCCCGCCGGCGGGCGAACCAGCCCCGCTCGGGCGCACAAAAAAACGACACGGCGAACAGGCCGGCGGCCACGAGCACGATCGTCGGCCCGGTGGCGAGCCGGGGCACCGCGGCGCTCGCGGCCACGCCCCCCACCGCCGCCACGAGGCCGATCACGCCGGCGAGGATGAGCATCGTGGGCACGCGGTCCGTCCACTGCCGCGCGGCCACCGGCGGAATCACCACGAGCGCGGTCACGAGCACCGCACCCGCCGCCGGCAGCCCCACCACGACCATCGCCGCCACGAGCGCCACGAGTGCATAGTCGATGACCGCCACGGGCCACCCCGTGGCGGCGGCGAAGGCTGGATCGAAGGAGACGAGCGTGGCCTCCTTGAGGCCCGCCCAGACCACGAGCACCACCGCCGCCGACACGACGGCCAGCGTGATCGCGTCGGTGGCCGTGAGCGCCGCGGTGTGGCCCAGCAGAAACTGCTCGAGGCCACCGGCTCCCGAAATGCCCCTGGCCGAGAGCCCCGAGAGCAGCACGATGCCGATGCCGAACGACACGCTGAGCACAAGCGCGGTGGCGGCGTCGTCGCGGGTGCGTGTGAACCGCCGAATGACGACGAGACACCCGAGGCTCGCCATCGCGGCCACGAATGCCCCCACGAGGAGCGTGGGCAGATCGCGCCGCCCCGTGACCACGAACGCGGCCACCACGCCGGCGAGCGTGGCGTGTGCGGCGGCGTCGCCGGCGAGCGCCCGGCGGCGGAGCACGCCGAAACAGCCCACCACGCCCGACGCAAACCCCACCACGGCCACTGCCGCCGCCACCACGAGCGTGTTGTAGGGGATGGCGGCCAGGGAGTTCATGCCGTGCGGCCTCCACGTTCGACCGCGCGACCGAGCTCGTCGAGCACGTCGATGTGGCCGGCGTAGGTGCGGCGCAGGTTCTCCGGCGTGAGCACCGCCGCGGTGGGCCCGGCCGCCACCAGCCGCATGTCGACGAGCGCCGCGCCGTCGAACCAGTCGGCAGCGGTGCGCAGGTCGTGATGCACCACGACCACGAGCCGGCCTTCCCGCCGCAAGTCGTCGAGCACACGAAAGATTCGCTCCTGCGACCGGACATCGACCCCGGCCAGTGGTTCGTCGAGGAAATAGAGCTCGGCGTCTTGGGCCAGCGCCCGCGCGAGAAACACCCGCTGCTGCTGGCCACCGGACAGCCTGCCGATCTGCCGGCCGGCGAGATCGACGAGGCCGACGCGCTCGAGCGCCGCGCGGGCCCGATCGCGTTCGGCGGCACCCGGCCGGCGCCACCACCCCAGCCGCGCGTAGGTGCCCATCAGCACCACGTCCATCACGTTCACGGGAAAATCCCAGTCGACTGTTTCGCGTTGCGGCACGTAGCCGATTCGGCTGCGAACCTCGGCGAGCGGCCGCCCGAAGAGCGTCACCCGTCCGCCGACCAGCGGCACAAGGCCGAGGGCCGCCTTCAGGAGCGTGCTTTTGCCGGCACCGTTCGGTCCGAGAATCCCGAACAGACCGGGGGCGTTGATGACGAGATCGATGTTCCAAAGAACGGGCCTGCGGCCGTAGGCGACCGTCACGTCGTGGAATTCGACCGCCGGGCAGGCGGAGGTGCCTGAGTCGGGCATCATGGGGCTCCGGCGAGCCCTGCCACGATCGCGGCGACGTTCGCCCGCAACACGGCCTCGAGCGTCTCGGCGTCGCTCCCCGGCCCCCCGAGCGAATCGGAATACAGGCGGCCGCCGAGCTGCACCTTGTGGCCGCGGGCCTGGGCACCTTCTTGGAGCGCCTGCACGTTGCGGTCGGAGACGCTTGTCTCCACGAACACGGCCGGAAGCTTGCGGGCGACGATCAGATCGACGAGCCGGTTGATGTCGGCGAGGCCCGCCTCGCTCTCGGTGCTCGTGCCCTGCACGCCCACGACCTCGATGGAAAAGGCGCGGCCGAAGTAGCGGAAGGCGTCGTGGGCGGTCACGAGCACGCGTCGCTCGGCGGGAATCGCGGCGATGCGGCCGCGGAGCTCTTCGTCGAGCCGTACGAGCCGTGCCGCATGATCGCGGGCCCGTTCCCGAAACAGCGTGGCTCCCGCCGGGTCGATTTCGGCGAGCGCCTCGGCCACCACCGGCGCACACAGGCTCCAGAGCTGCGGGTCGAACCAGACGTGCGGATCGTAGAGGCCGGGGGCGACCTCGAGCAGCCGGTCGCGCGGCAACGCCTCGGCGACGGCCACCACGCGGGTGCGGGCCGCGAGTTTCTCGAGGAGCTCGCCGAGCTTGCCCTCCAGATGGAGGCCCGACGCGACGACGAGATCGGCGCGGGCCAGCCGGTCGGCATCGCGGGGCGTGGCCTTGTAGCCATGGGGATCGATGCCCGGCCCCATGAGGCAGTCGACGGTCACGCGGTCACCGGCCACATGACGGACAAGATCGGCGACGATCGTCGTGGTGGCGAGCACCCGCGGGGCCGCGCGGTCAGTGACAGCCGCTGGATCGACGCACCCTGTCACGGCGACGACGCCGGCCCACAGGCCACGCACCCACACCGCTTTTGGGACGCCAAAACTCATTTTTTGAACCGTCAAAAATCATACAGCGTGCTTCCCGCCCCAGCAATGCGTCTCGCTTTGCGTCCCGCATTGACCGGCGCGTTGACCGCCGGGGAGGGCATACTTACCTTGACGGAAGTCTTGTCGGCGGTTTCTCGGGAGCCCTCATGAAATCGAGCTATTTCAAGCGGTTTCGGATGGATGCAGATCTGGCCTCCCGCCGGCAATCCCAGCCGCTACCACCAGGCTACCGCTTCGTGCCCTGGAACGAGGCCCTGCTCGATGTCCACGCCCGAACGAAGTTTCGAGCGTTTCGCAGCGAGATCGACGCCACCGTGTTTCCCTGTCTTGGCGACCTCGAGGGCTGTCGTCGGCTGATGCGTGAGATCCGCGGCAAGTCGGGTTTTCTGCCGACCGCCACCTGGCTCGTCGTCTGCAACGACGCGGTCGGCGACCTCGAATGGTGCGGCACGATCCAGGGCGTGGTCGACCGGCTGGGGATGGGCTCGATTCAAAATATCGGCATCGTGCCCTCGCACCGCGGTCGCGGACTCGGCACCTGTCTCATCGAGCAGACGCTCGCAGCCTTCCGCGGGCACGGGCTCAGGCGGGCGTCGCTCGAAGTCACGGCGAGCAACACCCGGGCCGTGCGTCTCTATCAGCAACTCGGTTTTCGCAAGGCCAAGACGGTCTACAAGGTGGTCGATCAGGCCGTCGACGCAGAAGCAGCGACCGCCGCCCCCTTTGCCGACGTCGCGGCGACGGGCTCGCTCCTCGTGGCGGAAGCCGCCTGCCTGTGAAGCAGTCTCTCTTCTCCGTCACGCTCGACAATGGCATCGTCCTCCTCGGCGAGGATCTGCCGGGGCTCGAATCGGTCGCCATCGCGTTTCACACGCCCGCCGGGGCGGTGCACGACGGGCCCGGCCGATGTGGGCTCGCGACGCTTTCCGGCGAGATGATGCTTCGCGGCGCGGGTGACCGCTCGAGCCGCGAGATCGTCGAATCTCTCGAAGGCGCGGGCATCCAATGGTCGCAGGCCGTCTCCACGAGCCACGCGAGCTTCGCGGGCGCGATGGTCGCCCGCCAGTTGCCCGAAGCGCTGCCGATCTACGCCGACATCCTGCGCCGCCCGCGGCTCGAGGCCGATCAGCTCGAAAGCGCCCGGCAAATGGTCCTCCAGAATCTCGCCGGCACCGAAGACGACCCGGCCCACCGGGCGATGTCCGCGCTTCGCCAGCTGCACTACCCGGCACCATGGGGCATGCCGAGCGAAGGCATTTCCACCCAGGTCGAAGAGCTCGACCTCGCCGCGATCCGCGGCTTCGTCGCAGCGCACGTGCGGCCGGCCGGCACGATCATCGCGATCGCGGGCCGGATCGACTGGCCGGATTTCGTGCGGCGCATGACGGTGCTCGTCGGTGACTGGCAGGCGGGCCCGGCGCCGACGGTCCACGCGGGGCCGCGCGGCCCGCGGTTCCGTCACGTGGCCCACGACGCCCAGCAGACCCATATCGCCCTGGCCTGGTCGGCCCCGCCCTACCGCAGCGACGACTCCTACGAAGCGACCGCGGCGCTCGCGATTCTGGGCGGAGGCTCGAGCGCCCGGCTGTTCACCGAGGTACGTGAACGACGCGGGCTCTGCTACAGCGTGTCGGCCGGGTATCAAACGCTCCGCGACCACGCGGCGGCCGTGTGCTACTCCGGCACGAGCGCCGCCCGCGCCCAGGAGACGCTCGACGTGATGGTGGCGGAAATCGCCCGGCTGCCCGGCACGATACAAAGCGAGGAACTCGACCGCGTGAAGGCCCGGGCGAAGAGCGGGCTCGTGATGCAGCAGGAGTCGAGCGCCGCGCGGGCCGGAGCCATCGCCCGGCAGTGGTATCACCTCGGTGCCGTGCGCACGCTCGCCGACGAACTGGCCCGTTACGACCGGCTGACTGTGTCCACAATCGAAGCCTGGCTGGCCGCCCATCCCGTCCGCGACCTGTCGGTGGTGTCGCTCGGCCGCGAGCCGTTGGAGGTGCCCGATGCAGTTTCGGCATGAACGCCTGCCCAACGGCCTCGACGTGATCGCCGAGATCACCGACGGTGCGCTCTCCACGAGCGTCGGCTTCTTCGTGAAGACCGGGGCCCGCGACGAGACCGACGCCCTCTGGGGGGCGAGCCATTTTCTCGAGCACATGGTGTTCAAGGGCACGCACGACCTCTCCGGCGACGAGATCAACCGCCGCTTCGACTGGATGGGCGCCGCTGCGAATGCGTTTACGAGCGAGGAAGACACCGTCTACCACGCCGCCGTGCTCCCGGAGCAGCAGCACGAGGCCGTGTCGCTCCTCGCACGGATGATGCGGCCGGCGCTCCGCGACGAAGACTTCCAGACCGAGAAGCTCGTGATCCTCGAAGAAATCCGGATGTACGACGACCAGCCGCCCTTCGGCGCCGACGACCGCTGCCGGGCGGCGTTCTTCGCCGGCCACCCGCTGGCGCGGAGCGTGCTCGGCACGGTCGACTCGATCACCGCGCTCCCCGTCGACGCGATGCGCGACTACCATCGTCGCCGATATGCCCCCGACAACATCGTGCTCGCGGCGACCGGCGCGGTGGACTTCGCCGCCCTCGTGGAGACGGCGCGCCGGCACTGCGGCGACTGGGTGCCGCAGGCCGCAGCCCCGCGCACGGTCCCGGCCACGGCCCACCCCGACGGCGGCCGGCCGATCGTGGAGTCGATCACCCGCCCGGGCGCGGCGCTCGAGTATGCGGTGCGGATGTCGGCCGGGCCCGATGGCAGCGATGACGACCGCTACCCGGCGAAGCTGCTCGCGGTGATCCTGGGTGACGAGTCGGGCAGCCGCCTTTATTGGTCGCTCGTCGACTCCGGCGAGGCGGAGCACGCGTCGCTCCATCACCACGACTATCTCGACGCGGGCTTCTTCGCCACGCAGCTCTCGTGCGACGCCGCCGACGTGGAGTCTCTCCTCGCCAGAATCGTCGCGTGCTACGCCGACGCCGCCCGGCAAGGCATCACGGCCGCCGAGCTCGGCCAGGCCCGCAACAAGCTCGCCGGCCGGGTGGTGCTGGCCGGTGAACGGCCGCGGCGCCGGCTGTTTGGCGTGGGCTTGGAATGGGCTCACACTGGCCGCTACCGCTCGGTGGCCGACGACCTGGCGATCGTGGAGAGCATCAGCCTCGACCACGTCCATCACGTGCTCGACCGCTGGCCCCTCGATGGCCCGGCCGCGACCGTGCTCGCGGGCCCGCACACGGGCACTTCCGCCTGACGGTGCCGCGAGGCACAATCAGGGCCTCGAGACGGCATCCCTCATCGCTCCGTGCGGCCCCCGACCATGTGCCTGCCACTATTCGCCAATCGCTGGCTGATCGCCGTGCCTCCCATCTGGCTCGTGGGTGCGGGTGGCGCGCTCGCGCTCGTCGGCATCCTCGCAGCGTGGGGGCTGCTCCGCGTGGTGCAGCCGCGAGCCGCGACGGAGGCGCGGGCGAGCCTGGGCGACGGGTTCGCCGGCCCGCTCGGCTGGCTGCTCTTGGCCCTGACGTTCGTGGCCTTGGCGTTCGCACCGCTCGTGCCACTCGGGCAGATCGCCCGGTCGCTCACCCGGATGGCTTCGAGCGACGGCCTCGACCGCACGGTCACGATCGCGCCGCACGCCACCCTCCAGCCGATCGAACTCGATCTGCGTCCGCAGGAGCTCGCCTCCTTGTCCCTCGAAAGCACCGCGCCGCTCACGGTGCGCACGCAGCAGGCGATCGAGGGTTTTGCGATGGCCAAGGTGCCCGACGTCGAACTCCAGGCGACGACACCCTGGACGTGGACGCGGAGCGAAGGAGCCACGAGCCCGTTCCTCGGCGCGCGGGCCAAGCTCGAGGCCACGAACCTGTCGGCCGAGCCGGTCACGCTCCGCGTGCGCGGCAGCCTGGAGCCCGAGTTTCCCCAGTCGGGCATCCTGCCTTGGACGGCGGCCACGCTGCTCGCGATCGCAGCGGCCTACGCGCTCTTCCGGCTCATCCCGCGCCGCGTGGCGGCCGTGGCCGCCACGACCACGAAGGAGGCGATCGGCCAGCCGGTGTTCACAGTGGCGCTGATCGTGGGCGCCGTGCTGCTCGTGCTGTTCATCGTGATTCCCTACAACACGTTCGGCGAAGACGTAAAGATGCTCAAGGACAGCGGGCTCACGCTCATCAAGGTGCTTGCCCTGCTCGTGGTCGTCTGGACGGCGAGCGTGGCGGTGGCCGACGAAATCGAGGGCCGCACGGCGCTCACGGTGCTCTCGAAGCCGCTCACCCGGCCGCAGTTCATCCTCGGCAAGTTCGCCGGCCTCGTGCTCGTGGCCCTGCTCGTGTTTCTGATCCTGGGCAGCGTGCTGATGGCCACGACGAGCCTCAAGGTGGTGTACGACGCCCGCGAATCGTCGAAGGTCGACCCGCTGTGGCGCGACTGCGCCGACGAGATGATCACGGTCGTGCCGGGCCTCGTGCTCTCGCTCCTCGAGACGATCCTGCTCGCCGCGGTGAGCCTCGCCGTCTCGACCAGGCTCGGCATGATCCCCAACCTCATCATCTGCTTCACGATCTACGCACTCGGCCACCTCGTGCCGCTGATCGTGCAATCGAGCGTGGGCAAGTTCGCGATCGTACGGTTCGTGGGGCAGCTCTTCGCGACGCTCTTGCCCGTGCTCGAACACTTCACGATCGAGGCGGCAGTGGTCGGCGGCGTGCCCGTGCCGTGGGTCTATCTCGGCTGGGCCGCGCTCTATGCCGCCCTCTACTCGGCCGTCGCCCTGCTCGTGGCGCTCGTGCTCTTCCAGAATCGCGACCTGGCCTGACTCACCGCAGGAGTCCCGTGCGACCGGTCACGCCGATGAGGCCGAGGCCATCGGTCGCCAAGCCGGGCAGCGACTGCCCGCCGATCGGCTGCCACGGCGTCGAAGTCGCCTCCGCCTTGCCGTCGAGAAACAGCGTGATGCCCCCCGGCAGCCGGCGCTCGATCCGCGGCCCCACCTCGAGCCCGATCCGGCCCCACTGCTCGTTCTGCCCCACGAGCGTCCGCACCTCGATCGCCTCGCGGCCGCGCGGGTGCTCCGCGGCCATTCCCACGCCCCCGACCAGCTTCGCCGGCCCGTCGCTGATCATCGTGCGATCGGCCTGCATCCCCGCCATCACCTCGACGCCCTCGATCAACCCGTCGATCAAATTGATCCGATGTCGCACCTCGGCCGTCAGCGGCTGCCGCACCTGATCGGGCGCCGTGGGACCTTTTACGATGACGCCGAGCGCGGCCGCCTCGTCCTCGACTTCGAGATCACTCGCCCGCAGCGCAGCGGCGAGCGACGACACACCGTCGAAATCGTGCAGTTGCAATTCGTCCGCCCGGCCCCCGGCCACCACCACCACGCACGCCAGCACGATCACGACTCTCATACTCCGCCTCCCGCCTGGGATTCTTCGGCATCCCATGGCCGGCAACTCGCAAGAACTGGCTCAAGGCTAAACAGGCCGCGCCGGCTCGGGATTACCCCGTACCGTCTCGCCGGACGCTCACTGCGGCCATCCTGGCCTCCGCTCGCTCGGATGTGCCTGCGCTCCGGCTTCCTGCCTGCGCTGGTCACATACGCCGTCTCAACGGCA
>Ga0214921_10007157_pt1 | contig 14978 bp, 10 predicted proteins | sample LL1505_MetaG_FD_177992 | JGI IMG/M metagenome (GOLD analysis project Ga0214921, IMG submission 177992) | Freshwater microbial communities from Lake Lanier, Atlanta, Georgia, United States - LL-1505 | ecosystem: Environmental > Aquatic > Freshwater > Lake | place: USA: Georgia | collected... | reverse complement strand
CTCCCCGCGTTGAGGGAGCTGCACTCGATTCCCTCGCGCAACACCTTTCTCGCACAGAACGCACCGCAGCCGAGGCGGAGCAGGAGTCGAAGAAACTCAAACTTCTCGAATATTTCGAAATGCAGTCTGGACCCAACCCCAGCCAGACGTTTGAAGCCATCGTCACCGAAGTCACCAACTTCGGAATGTTTGTCGAACTGCCCGACTTCCTTCTTTCAGGCCTGATCCATGTCTCATCGATTCAGAACGACTTCTTCTCCTTCAACCCCGCCCAACGCTCCCTTCGCGGTCGCCGCTCAGGAAAAATCTACAAAGCGGGCACCCACCTTCGCGTCGCTGTCCTGAAGATCGACCTCCAAAAACGTCAGGTTGATTTCCGACCCGCATAATAGTTCTCACCTCTTCTCTCCAGCCCTTCGGAGTTCCGCATCTGCGGAACGTAGTAGGGCAAGTCGACTTTCGTCCTGCTTAACTAGCCGGCTTGATCGCTGTGGCCTGAAACGAAACGATCTTCGGCCCCTCTGGCGTCTGTGCTACGACGAAAGAGAATCGGTTCACTCCCTCCATCATCTTTCCCTTAACAGAAACCTTGAGAGCAAATTTGCCGGTCACAACCGCACAATCGCCGAACAATCGCGTCTTCACCTCCTCCAGTTGGATAGGTTCATATTTCCGCGCTCCACTCCGTAGCGCTCCAAGAAACTCCTCCCTGCTTTCCACCAACCCCGTCCCGTGAATGTGCTGATACGAATCATCCAGAATCTTATTCAGCTCATCCGCTCGGCCTTGGCCGACTCGGCTGGCCCACTGCTGGGCGCACTCTTCTGCAGTGGCGGCGGAAAGGGCCTCCGCCCTCACACTCCCCGAAAAGGGAAAGATCAGCCCGAGGAATAAAGCTGCAAGAATTCGAATTCTCATCGATTTATGTTTCCTCAGTCCACTTCCGCCGACCAGTGAATTCCAAAAAAGAAAAAGGGCGGAACCTTTCGGATCCGCCCCTTTTCGAGCCTATAACTACTTTTGGTTATTTTTTGTCGTCGTCATCCTTATCCCGGCACGACTTCTTGCCACCACAGCCTTTTTTCGAGTCTCCACACTTATCATCATCGTCTTCCTCGTCATCGTCATCATCAGTGTCCCAACAGTGCCGTCCTTTTGCATCGGGGACTTTGTCTCCTCTGGAGTTCATTCGGTTCACACAACGATCCCATTTGGTTCCGGCCGACGCCTGAGGTGACCCCACAAACAGGGCAACCATAACGACGACCAACATTTGAATCATTCGAGCAATTTGTTGTTTCATCCCCCAAGTCTCCTCTTCGCAAACTAAGGCGTCAACCCGCTAACCTCAGATCAGGCCTCGCGCCCTTCCGGGCAAAATCCTCGAACTACCCCTTAGGATCGGGTCCAAAACGGTTTTCGCCCTTGTTCCCGTCCTGGCACGCCAAAATCAGATTGTAGATTGGGATCAGCCCAAACCAGCCACTCTTCCCCACATCATGCATCCTCCGCCAAACCACACCCCAGGTGGGAAGGAAAAGCCCAAGATTAAAGAGGAAGCCCACCACTCCTGGGAGAAACGGCTCCTGCCCTTCCTCGATCAGAAAACTTCTTTCCACAAAACCCAACACAGCGCTCACCACAAATTGCAAAATAAATGAAAAAAGGATGAAGTACCAAAACTCCTTCCTTCGGGCGCGACCGGAAAACGTTGCGTATTTTTTAAGAGCCTGGAAGAAATAGTTCATGGATTTTTTCTAAACTCTATCTGGTTGTTGGCAAGCAAATCACCCGCGTGTTGCGAAGGATCGTAAGATGGAGCTATCTCGACATCCGACATGCCTTGGATACCTTTACGCATAATGATGCGAGTTGTTATGACTCTCAGAGCTCTGTCTTTTTTGTTTGTTATGTCATTTATTCTCTCACTCTCTTTAGGCATTTCACAAACTACTCCGTCCCCCGAGCCAAATGAGAAGTTAACTCTTCGCCTTCGAATTCACCTGACAACTGATCTATCCATGGCCAAAAAGGGTGTGAATATGACCAACTGGATCACCCCGAAAATGATCGAGGAAAAGGTCCTCCCAGAAGTCAACAGGATCTGGTCTCAAGCCAATGTCGAATGGATTCTGGATTCGATTCAAGATTGCCCGACCAAAGATACCAACCGGGATGAGGTGATCGCCTACGTTCTGGGAACCCAAAGAGACAGCGAAGGACATGGAGATCCGGAACGAATTCAGAAATATCTATCCATACTGCCCATTGATCAGGAGGAGGATCGTGTTGTGAACATTTATGCTGTTCCCTATCTCGGGGGAACTTCACAAGGCAACGCATGCAAGGGAGCAAGAATTCTTATTGGGGAATGGACCGACAAACCCTCAGGCGGCAAGTTACCACCGCAGAAATGTCTGCTGGTCGAGCCCGAACCTTTTGTGAAAGGCTCTTTTGGTCGAACCATGGCGCATGAATTGGGGCACATTCTCGGACTTCATCATCCCAAGGAGCGTGAAGCTCCTCAACTGATGGGTGGAGGAGGATATATTCTAACCGAAGAACAGAAAAGTACTGCGCGGGAAAAAGCCTATAAAATTACCGTGAAGCAGAAATAATCTAAGTTTTGTGATAGCAGTGGTTGATTCGAAGTGGGTTCACATTTTCAAGACTTTAACGATCTTCATGGAATCCAATATCTGATAAGCCAGCCGATGTTGAATCGGGAAACTTCCGGGACTCTTCAGTGGCCGTTCTCTCAGAAGCAACCAAAATATGTGATTGGCAAAACAACTGCTTGCTTGTAGCTACATTTGCGCCACATTTACCTCATGTTAAAAACTACCACCATCCGAGCCCGAATCACTCCCACTGTAAAAACCCAGGCGGAACGAATTCTTTCCTCACTGGGAATGACCGCTTCAGATGCGATTCAGCTTCTCTTTCACCAAATCCAGCTCCACCGCGGACTTCCCTTTGCGGTGGCGCTTCCCAACGCGCAAACTGCCAAAATTCTTCGGGACAGCCGAAAGGGCAAAGGCGTGAAACACTATGAATCGAAGAAGCACCTCTATCGTGACCTTGGCCTGTGAGATCGCTCAGTAGCACCACCGCATTTAGGAAAGACGTCAAACGAGCCAAAAAGAGAGGCAAAGATTTTTCAAAACTTAAGAAGGTCATTGATCTTTTGATCGAAACCGCACCTCTGCCGCCATCCTACAAAGACCATCCGCTTCATGGAGAATTTGTCGGATCCCGTGATCTCCACATCGAGCCTGATTGGATTCTGATTTATACAGCTTCTCCCGAACATTTGCGTTTAGAACGTACTGGCACGCACTCGGATCTGTTTCGCTGATTTGTAGTGAATTAAATATTCAGTGCTCCCAACTAATCCGATGAATGGGGTCATTCGGAAGTAGTAAGAATGCCTTTTAATTCATCGGGCCGCCGGGATTTGAACCCGGGACCCCCATAAAGCCACCCTTTTTGTGGATTCAGGTCTGTTCGATCAGAAGGAGTTATCACCCTACAGCCCAAATCCAGTCAGCTATGGGAATCGGGTACTACGGGTTTTGTTGGGGATAGGTTGGGGACTGCAGATTACGACCGACGACGACGCACTAACGCCAATCCGCCTAAACCAACGGCGAGAAGCGAAAGAGCGGATGGTTCGGGAATGACAATAAAATTGTCCATATTTAAGAGTCCGGTAGCTATCGTGCTATCCCAACTATAACCTCCAATGGCCATATAAAAGTCTCCACTTCCACTCCATGCACTCACATCAAATGTCTTGTTAAGTGTAAATGTATTTGGAGTGTTTATATCGGCATATGATGCTGATATGGTTTTAGCAGTTGAGTCGAAATCCATCTTCAGAACTACTGAACTTGATGATGTTGGTATCATTAACTCGGCATTTGATCCACCGTTAGTCGCCCAGTTTGGCACAATATCAAATGCGGTATCTTTATGGAGACATTGCGTAAAATAGTTTGAGAAAGTATTAAGATCTTGAGCAACTGTCATCAAAGCCTCTACGTAATTGTTGTTACTAGCAGTCGCAAAAGAAGGATTTATTGATGCCTCAACTTTTGCTGACCAGTTTACATTAAAGGGAAGTTTCTGTTTCCAGATAATCAGCCCCCATGATTCACCAGATGAAAGATTTGAGTGAAACGAAATGCCAGTAGATGTTTTATCAAAGTTGCCTGATAAGGCTACCGGAAGACTTCCCGAATAAGTCGACCATTTAGTAGTATCTAATGAAGACGAATTAAAATTATCGCTTCCAACCCATAACTGAGCGTTGCCAGATGTTATTGTAATTAGAAGAAAGGCAGCCGCCTGAAGCTTATGTTTTGATGTCATTCAACTAATTAAGCACCACTCACCTAATTCCGCAATATCCCGAAGAGGCCATTGCTCTTCCGTAGCCAATTGAAAAATCGGGTTAATCCCCTACTTCCCTAAACCCATCGGCCAGAACAGGTTTTTATGGTCTTTAATTCATCGGGCCGCCGGGATTTGAACCCGGGACCTCTTCCACCCCAAGGAAGCGCGCTACCAGACTGCGCTACGGCCCGTATGAACTTGAAATCATATCCACTTTTCCGGCGGCCCGAAAGCCTGAACTGCCGCTGGGATTTGAATTCCCCCGCGTAAGCGGACATCTATCCCGTCGCGGAGCGACATTTGAGAATGGGCGGGGGTAGGTCTGAGGGGGCCAACCCGGGACCTCTTGGGGCCTGAAAATTCCTTAACCCCCTAATACCTTCATCCCTTAACCCCCTCCCCTTGAAAAATCCCTTCCCCTTCTCCTTCCAGCCCATATAGCTATTTCCCATGAAATTCACCCCCCTCCTCTGCCTCGTCCCCCTCCTTACCCTCCCCCTCCAAGCCCAAGAAACAGCCGAAAAAGCTCGGGAGATGACCACGAACCTCGAAAAAATCGAAGCCCTAATCGATAAGACAGCCAAGGAACTCAAGGAAGCGGTCGAGCAGCTCAACCGTATCGCCACCGAAGCAGACAAACCCCGCGATGCCTTCGAAGACTTCACCGACCAGCTCAAAGACTACAAGGACGTTCAAGCCACCCTCGCGGATCGAATCGATCACTTCCGCTCCATCGCCGATACCCGCTTCGCCGACTGGGAAAAAGATCTGGCCAAAATGGAGGGCGACCTCAAAGCCATCAGCCAAACCCGATTGAACAAAGCCAAAAAAGAGTACACCGACATGGACAAAAAAGTTCGCTCCATCGGCGCCAAACTGACGAAGGCTGTCGACAAACTGCAGGAAGTCCAAACCTACTTCACCACCGAACTCAACGCCGCCTCGATTCAAGCCGCCGACAAGGTGACTGCCGCCGCCAAAAAATCGGCCGACGAAGTCACTCAAGCGCTTCAGGATATGAAGGCCGACTACAAACAGCTCCGGAACGACACCTCGGAAAATACCTCCAAGTCAAAAGAGTAATTTTCTCTTGGTAGGGCCGTTGTGAATCGTGCGCCGGCTGCCCTATGTAGGGCGGGCATCTTGCCGCCACAGCCCGCTTCGCGAATTCCCAGGATAACTTCCCCTTGCTCCCCCCTGCTTTCGACTCCAAACTAACCCTATGGAACTTGTTTTTTCAGTTACCCAAGAGTCAGACGGCGGTTTTGTTGCCGAATGCCTCTCCGAATCCATCTTCACCCAGGCGGACACCTGGGAAGAATTGAAACAGATGGTGACAGATGCCGTTCGCGGACACTTCTTTGATCAGCCTGAAAAAGCGAAAAGCAGGATCCGCCTCCATCTTGTCCGGGACGAGGTTCTTTCGGGAAGTTGAAACTCCCTCGGGATTTATCGGGAAGGGCACTGGCTCAACACCTCTGCAAACATTTCGCTTATCAGATGGTTCATCAAACTGGGAGCCACATTCTCACATTCTCACGTTCCCACTTTTGCACTTTTCCAATCTTCCTTAGCGCTCTTCGCGCCCTTCGCGACCTTTGCGTGAGCCAGAATTCCTCACGCTAAGGCCGCCACGTTTATTCTAAAACCACATTCTCACATTCTCACGTTCCCACTTTTGCACTTCCTTAATCCCCCCTTTCCGCCCTTTGCGACCTTTGCGCGCGTTAGCGCGTCCCGGGACTGCGGGACGTGAGTAATCCGCGCGTCTCGGAAATGCTACCAGTCCCAACGCTCAACCATCTCAACTGATCAATTCGACGGCGTTGCCTGAGGGTTATTCTCTTCTTCCGCCACTTCCAACCTCAAGAACCCAGCCCCTCCCGAGGAGCTGATCCGCAAAGTCGCTCTTTCATATCCACCGCCCAAAGGCGTTATGGTCGTTCCAGTAACCACAGCAGGATTCCAGTCAACCAGTTCAGGATCCAGAGACGCCGTATACTCGACCCGATAAGTGGACCCATCGAAAAAGTATTCCGCTCCACTCATCACTCCTCCCGTCGGCCGTGTATAGCTGTAAATCATCTCCACCCTGTTCACCAATCGAGATGGGGATGCCGAGAGCTGGCTGACTCCTATTGTCTCGTTGCTCTCAACTCTGTAACTATCGTTCTCCAACCCGTCCAAACTCGCTTGGGCCAAAGCCAAAGCATCTGCTTTGTCCGAATCCAAGTCCGACTCCACTGCCCGAACCGTCGCTTGAAGAACCTTGCCAGATACCCCTCCTACGATTTTATCTGCCACAGCACTCTCCACCAGATATCCAGCTTGATTGAAAGCGAGCTCGTACCCCGTTTCAAACACGATCCCATTCTTTGCCCAGATCAGATCAAACGTCTGCGGAGTGCCAGACACTGGCCCCGTATAAGTTCCCACGAACATCAGATTTAAAATTCCATTAAGAGTCACCGCACCTTTCCCGACAAAGATCTGGTCGTAGAGAGGATCCTCTATTGTTCCAGCCAAATCCATGGTAAGATTACTCAGCGCAAGATTTCCTGCATCGTAATAGTAATCCCCCACCACCTCGTCAGGGTCTGGACCGTTCCCCGCCTGCCCGACATCGTTTCTTCCGCCAAAGACCAGCCCCTGCACCCCCCACGCCAAGCTGCTATACCCTCCCCCGGAAATGACTGAAACATTATCGCAAATCGGCGATGGCGCCGGCCCATAAACCGCAGGGCTGGAGTATCCGAGGAGAAGCTCTCCGTACGAATTATAGCCCCAGCTGTAAAGTCGTCCCGTTTGGTTAATGGCAAAGGAGCTATCCGTCCCTGCGGAAATCAACCGGATCCCGCTCAAGCCGGAAATCAGCGTCGGCGTAGTAACAAAACTTGTTGTCGCAACCTGCCCAGCTTGCCCAGAATTGTTCCGCCCAAATCCAAAAACTTTTCCATCGGTCGTTAGGGTCGTTAGAATCAACGAATGACTAAAGCCAGCGGCTACAGACTTCGCGATTACATCCACATCATTAATCTTTCCAAGATTAAGTTTTGACGGAGTACGCTCTGCTACTGAGCGACTTTTCCCAAGCTGACCGTAATTATTTCTCCCCCACACCCACACTCCGCCACCTTCATCTACAGCCAAGTTGTGATCCGCCCCCGCAACCACAGAAACAATTTGATTCGTCAGACCTTGGAAATGGACTTTCAACCAGATTGCCGAGAAAACCGGCGAATTGGATTGCCCCAGCTGACCATACGTATCGTCCCCACAGGCATAAACGTCTCCAGATTGCGTAACAGCAAGACTGTGATTTCCCCCTGCCGAAACGGCGACGACAGGGTTGGAAGGGGAACCAAAAACGTTCGTGAAACTGCTTCGATTCACTCGATTGGTTCCCCCTTGGCCCAACTGCCCAAAGCGGTCCGAGCCTGCCGCGTACACCTTTCCGTTCGCTAGAATCAGACTGTGGGTTCCGCCGGCGGCCAAACTAAAAACGGTTACATTTGTCGGAATTCCCTGCACTGCCCGCGCCCAGTTCACCGGTGAGTTGGTATCGCCCACACCCAACCGACCGTCACTGTTCACTCCCCAGGCCGTCACCGTGGTAGCGCCCGCCCCGAGATACAGCGTGTGCGAGAAACCCGATGAGATCAGAGCTTGATTCACTGTGACGCTCACCGAAGCCGTTTCCGTGTTGTAATTGTTTGTGTCGTTCGGCGTGAAGGTCACGCTTTGCGGTGCCGTCCCAACACTTGGAACTGTCGAGGGCGTGGTAAAGGTAAACGTTCCCGTCACACTGGCACTTCCCCCGCTCAATGTTGAGGAGGCCAAAGCCTGGCCGTAAACGATCGGTGTCGCCGTTGGAGCCGTTGTGATTGTCGGGGTGGCTTTGGTCACGGTCACACTCACACTCCTCGTTGCCGTGTTGTAATTGTCTGTTTCCGTCGGGGTGAACGTCACATTTTGGCTCGCCGTCCCAGCATTCGGAGCTGTCGAGGGCGTGGTAAAGGCAAACGTTCCGGCTACTGCAGTTCCGTTCAAGCTCGCGCTCCCGCTCAGCAAGCTGTTAGCCAACGTTTGCCCAAAGACGATTGCGCTGGCCGAAAGGCCCGAGTTGATCGTCGGGGTGGCTTTGTTCACGGTGAGGATCGCGATGTTGCTGGTCACGCTTCCGTAGGAATTCGAAACTGTCACCGTGTAGCTCCCCGAGTCCGAGGGCGTCAGCGAAGCGAGCTCCAGATACGGCCTGGAACCTCCAATAACATTCTGCCCATCTCTCTTCCACTGGTATGTGAGACCCAATCCGGACGCCAAGACTTCAAACCGATAGCTTTGTCCGAACTCCTTCGTGGCCCCAACTGGGTAAGTCTCGATTCTAGGCAATGGAGTACTAGATCCTGAAGTTGGCGAACTCCCCGCTTCAACCTCTACCCCGTCCGTAAATCCATCTCTGTCGGAGTCGGGATTCGACGGATCCGTGCCGGTGTTGTTTGCAGAGAGGTATATGTTAGTATTGGTTTCGACGGAGTCGGTCAGACCGTCGGCATCTTGGTCGATTTCAAAGGATGCGCCGTCCAAAAGGTTTCCCGAGCCACCGATTAAGGGGATGAGCGATCGGTAGGAGAAACGGTAGGTTTTCCCGGCCTGGACAGTTCCTGGCGGGGTACCCCGGTAGCGGACCCAGGCACCGTTTCCGGTGCTGAAGCTGTCGGTGAAAAAGTTTGCCTCGACTGCGCTGCCCGGTCCCGCAACCAGCCGATCGATTTTGAACTCCATCGTCTCCGTGGTGCTACGTCCCCGGTGGAGGAAGGAATAGCTCACGGGGCTGTTCACCGTCATCGTCACATCCTGATAGAGGGTGCCCACTTGATTGGCGTTGAGCTCCGCCAGCGTGTAGCCATCCCCACCGGCCGAGCCACCGCTTCCATCCGGCTGGAAGCCGCTGTACCAAAGTTCAATAAAGCTATCCGAAGCAGTAGTTTTCCAGCCAGGAACGTTGTCTTGGAGGGTCGTCAATACTGGCTCTTTCGAGCTTGGCTGCAATATTCCGTTCTCAAAGCTTCCGTTGATCAACCGGTTGTAGACGTTTGCCACCGTCAAGCTGTTGCCGAGCCCTACTTCAATTCGATTACTGCCCCCGTCGTTGTCCGCATCCTCATCCCCGTCCGGAGTGCCGTCACTATCCGAATCCGCCACCAGCGGATTGGTGCCGATGGAGAACTCTACCCCGTCTTTGAGTCCATCGTTGTCAACATCGGCGACGAGCGGATCTGTCGTTCCACTGATCTCTGTGCCGTCACTCAGCCCGTCGCCGTCCGTGTCGGCCAAAAGAGGATTGGTGCTGAGGGGCAAGCCCAGCTCATAGCTGTCCAGAATCCCGTCTCCGTCCGTGTCCGTTGCCCCAGGCGGAATCTGGCCCGGTGCGCCCACTTGGGCCGTCGCAGCGGCAAGAAAAATTCGGCTGCTGCCCCAGGCGCCACTGTCCGTCACCACAAAGCTGGTCAGATTTTTTCCGCCATGGCCGGCGGCAGCGAGGTCGATCCACTGCCGATCGAGATGATAGTTTCCCGATGCGAATACGTTCTGGGTTGTGGTTCCATTGATGCTGTTGGCCCAGCTGGAGGGAATGTTATAGTCGCGCAGGTCCACGTTGTTGGTGAGGATTTTTGAGTACGAGGACCCGTCGCTGAAATTGAACGTATAGGTGACGTAGAATCCAGCCGCGCCCCACCACAGACCCGCCAACGTGTAAAATCCATAGACATTGTTGACCGCCATCGGGAACGTGACGGAAACCGGACCGCTTCCATCCCCTCCCGGAGCCCGGGCTGCATGCCAAACCTGATTGGACTGATCGGTAATGAAGAACGGAACCCCACCGTAATACGCCGGGGTTCCGTACCGGAATCCAACCGGAGCCCCGCCCCCTCCGTTGGATTCCGCGATAGAGAAATTACCCTTGCCCAGGGCAAGCATGTCGATGGTCTGGAACCGGAGGATATTTTTGACCAGTGGGTTGGTTCCCCCGGTCACCTCGGCCGCGTCGCTCACACCATCCCCGTCGGTATCTGCTTGGTAGGCATTCGTCCCCAGCGACAACTCCTGCCCGTTCGTCACCCCGTCCCCGTCCTCGTCCCCTGTCGGATCCAGCACCACATTGACCGTCCGTGTTACCTGCACGGCCGGATTACCCGCCGCATCGGTTGCGTTGTAAGTCCGCGTGTAATTCCCCACGGTCGCTGTATCCACCGTCCCGCTGCCAGTGATGCTTCTCGTGACGTCCCTGTTGTCAGTCACCGTTGCACCTGGATCAGTGAAAGTCGCTCCCTTATAGATCTGCACCGGATTCGCCCCGATTAGAGTGATGACAGGGGGTTGGGTATCTGGGTGCACGATAGTAAGTTCACCTATCTGATTGACCAAACCCCATTCCGCACTCGCCGTCGCAGGGTAATAACCCTTTGCTCCAGCAGCGATGCCGCCAAAGGGTGTAGGACTTCCAAACGTTGGCGGCGTATTCCCCAGAAAATTAACCGAGGCCAGCCTAGAGCAGTTAGAAAACGCATTATATTGGATCTCACCCACACTGCTGGGAATGGAGATGCTGGTCAGGCTGGTGCAGTTGTAGAATGTGCCGGATACAATTGTCTCCAATCCGCTAGGAATCGCGATGCTAGGCAGGCTGGTGCACCACGTAAATGCATTGGCCCCGATACTGGTCACGCCAGCCGGAATTGTGATATTTTGAAGGCTACGACACCCGTCGAACGCGTAACCCCCAATACTAGTCAGGGTGCTTGGAAGGGTGATGGCCGTTATGTTGGTACACGCGGCAAATGCCGCGTACATAATCGTAGTCACCCCAGTTGGTATAACGACTGTGGTCAAACTCGTTTTACCTTGAAATGCGTTTTGCCCAATCGTGGTTACCGCAACCCCTCCGATATTGGCGGGAATCTCGACCACACCTCCCGTCCCTGTGTATCCCGTGATGGTCAGGCCAGTCCCATTGTTCGTGTAGGTAAAAGGAGGTAATGTAGTGAAGCTGTATTCATTAGCCCCATAGCCCGTGCCGACAGAGTTCGCGGCAAATGCCCGATAGTAGTAGCTCGTCCCCGGCGTAAGGCCTGTGATGGTGTTGCTGAAGGATCCAAGACCAAAGCTGGTTCCCGGAGCCGAATATTTAACCCCGTTCGTGGCCGTTGAATTCGTGTTCAGATAAAATCCGGCGTTCGTCACGGTCGTTCCGCCTAAATTCGTGATTCCTCCCATCAGCTTCGCGCTGGTCTGGGTTAATCCGCTGATCGAATTTGTCGGCCCCGTTTCCACTCCGGGGACCGAGTAAGAAGGCTCGGTTACCACAATCTGGTTGGTGATTGTACCAATGGCATACGTAACAAGATCAGTTGGCACAAATGTCCCGACTACTTCATTCGTGCCGTTGGAGAGGCTGGTTCCCGCTGCCGGGAGATAAGACCAACTGCCGGACACCGGCCCAACCGTGGGAGCTGTGGCCGTGGCGGTCAGCTCAATGGCGGATAGAACCGCCGGAGCGACGAGATTGATGGGGCTCGGGGTCCACGCTAGGACCGGTGCCGTCAGCACAGACTGAGATGTGATCGTCCCGGTGCCGCTGCCATTAAGCGTCCCCTTGAAGAATGAATTCCTATCGCTGCTTCCGAGGGAGGTTCCCTCCATGGGCGCGTAAAACACCAAAGTGGAATCGGCATTAGCCGCAGCAACCGCGAGAGGAGTACTCACATCCTGCAGAATCTGGGCTGGGGTGCGGACCGTCCGGTACACCCTCACATCATCCATGGCACCCTTGAATCGATTTAGGTTATTGTCGTCGTTCAGGGCGTCCTGCGTGGCGCCAAATCCCAAGGAGTTATCGATGGTCCAGCTGGTCAGGCCAAAGGCGCCAAGGTTCGTCGCCACATCCTGCCCATTGAGATAGATACGCAATGTGCTGTTGGTAGAATCGCGAACCAACGCCACATGGTGCCAGTTACTGGCGAGAACAGTTTTTGCCGCTGTCTGGACAAATTTGCTAATCCCAGCCGCATCTTTTTGCCCAAAGCACAAGCTTCCGTCGGGTAGCAGATCTAGGTCCACATTGGCCGTGCCTGCTCCAGAGATGATGGCTTGGCGAATCACCTGAACATTTTCGGTGCCGGAAGCGCCCCCAAGTTTGTCTGGCCGCATCCAAAATGTGATCGTGTAACTGTTGCTGTTCGGGCTGGAACTGGCTGCAGGCTGAAAATTATCGGTATTCCCCGTGGCATTGAGAGAAACATATTTTCCAAAACTTGTCATGTCTGGGGCGGAAACCCCTGCCGACCAACCGGTCTTCACTGGCTCGCCTAAAGACGGAAACACCGATCGCACACGATAGTAACGGATTTGGGCTGAAATTCCGGTGATTCCAAGGGAGGTGGTGGTTCCCAAAGAGACAGTCCGATCCCCGCCGATTAATCCAGACGTAAAACTTCGCTCCGTCGAAACCTGCACCTCGTATCCCGCCGCCCCCGTCACCGCACCCCATGTGGCTACAAAACCGATAGCACCAGACTGCTTGGTGATCAGCGTATCTGGAATCTGCGAAACCGTTGGGCTTGTACCGAGATTCAACTCCTCTGCATTCGTTAGCCCGTCCCCATCCTCGTCTCCCGAGGGATTCAAGACCACCGTCACGCTAACCGATGTCGTCGCCGTGTTGTAATTCGCACTGTCGGTAGGCGTGAAGACCACGCTTTGAGTGCTGGTCCCAGCATTCTGCACGGTCGTTGGAGTGGCAAAAGCCCATGTTCCAGAAATAGAGGAAAACGAAATCTTGCGGACCCGGTGGTTACTCTGATCCGCCACATAAACGTTGCCAGAGGTGTCTATCGCCACTCCGTAGGGACTGTTAAATTGCGCTGCAGTGCCAGTTCCATCTGCAAATCCGGCCCCACTACCCGTCAGCGTGGTAACTACTCCCTCAGGAGTCACCTTGCGGATCCGGTGATTGCCAGTATCCCCAACGTAAACGTTGCCCGAAGGGTCCACCGCCACTCCATAAGGATTAGAAAACTTCGCCGCCGTGCCGATTCCATCTGCAAAACCGGAAGTGCTACCCGCTAGCGTAGTGACCACTCCCGCAGGGGTCACCTTTCGGATCTTATTCCCATTCTCCGCCACAAAAACATTTCCCGAAGAGTCCACTGCCACGCCTTGCGGAGAACTAAAAGTCGCCGAAGTACCAATTCCATCTGTAGAACCGCCAGTGGCACTACCCGCCAACGTGGTGACCACTCCAGAGGCAGTCACCTTGCGGATCCGGTTGTTGCTACGGTCAGCCACGTAAACGTTCCCCGAAGAATCCACTGCCACACCATTTGGATAACTAAATTTCACCGACGTGCTGGTTCCGGTTCCATCGCCGAAACCGGCGGTGCCGCTTCCGGCCAGCGTGCTTACCACTCCAGAGGGAGTCACCTTGCGGATCCGGTTGTTATTGTTGTCCGCCACGTAAACATTGCCCGAGGAGTCCACCGCTATCCCACTGGGCAAAGAAAAACTCGCTGCCGCACCGGTTCCATCTGCAAAACCAGCAGTGCCACTTCCCGCCAGTGTGCTCACCACTCCCGCAGGAGTCACCTTCCGGATCCTGTGGTTACTACGGTCAGCCACATAAAGGTTACCCGATGAGTCCACCGCTACCCCTTGGAGAGTATTGAATTGCGCCCCCGCGCCGTCTCCATCTGCGTAACCGCTGGTGCTTCCCGCCAACGTACTTACTACTGGAGTTGTACCCATCACTACCCCGCCTGAAAGAGTACTGCTGCTCAGTGCCTGCCCATAAGTGATCGCACTTGCTGTTGGAGCGACGTTGATTGTAGGCGTGACCCCCGCCAAGCCGATATTTGACGCTAAAACAGCAAGCGCCATGGAGAGGCAAACGTTAGATAATATATATCTCCCTCCTCCTAATCCCGGGCTGCAGAATGTTAAAAAGTCACTGTGGCTGCTAGGAGTGTCTAGCTGCCAAGGCAACGGCGCGTTCTTTTTTTCTAGCCTTCGCATAAAAGATTTCATTTGAACATCAGTGTTCTTTTTCTACCCCTACATCTTCAGCACATTCACCTTGCCAGCCTGAGGCGTGTTGCCGTTCTGGCTATAATCTAAGATATTGCTCCCGTAGTGCTGGTTGAGAGTGGCCTGGTCTTGAACGGTAAAGGAGTTGTTGAAGATCGTGAAACTGTTCGCCCCGCTGAAGTTCAGCTTCCCTTCCACCTCAGATCCATAGGTTTTGTTGACCAAACCCTGCTGAGTGTAAAAGTTGATCATCCCGCCCTGCTGGATAACGGTGAAATTCGCATTGTTCAGCAGTACCGTGTTCGCCCGGGCGGTGATGGCAGTCATCGCTGCCATCGTGGTGTTCTGGAACTCCAACCGCTTCGCTGCCAAAGAAATCGTCTGCGCATCCACCCAAAGATCTTTTCGGGAATCTTTGATCGTCTCGTCCAACACGCCAGCCAGCTGTTGTTGTACCGGCAGACCTTTGACTTTCCCTTCCGTGACGTCCTTGT
>Ga0214921_10007153_pt1 | contig 14984 bp, 31 predicted proteins | sample LL1505_MetaG_FD_177992 | JGI IMG/M metagenome (GOLD analysis project Ga0214921, IMG submission 177992) | Freshwater microbial communities from Lake Lanier, Atlanta, Georgia, United States - LL-1505 | ecosystem: Environmental > Aquatic > Freshwater > Lake | place: USA: Georgia | collected... | reverse complement strand
ATAATTATCCTCCTGGGTCAAATCCTGCCATAACCGGATCATGTGACTCGATCATGGACAGAAGCGACTTCCACGTTGGCTTCTCAACGGGAAAAGTCAAATCCCACCTCATGCTACCACCATCAAGACACAAGGCAAGGGCATCAGCCCTATCCGGCGATGCCAAGCCCCTAGAACGCATCGAATCCTTGGACTCCACACCAAGCTTACCCTTACTATTGGTGATTGACCGGCGACAAGTCAGTTGCGCTGTCAGGTCGTCATCGTCAGGCAAAATGATCTCTGCATCCTCAATCTTCTTGGACATGCCATACCACATCTCAGCAGAGCGGTTGGTGTAGGCATCGTTGTCGTATGCAGCGGAACCAAAGTTGACGCGGTTGACCTGCCACCCAGACTCAGCCAAGGCATCGCACATAACCATACCCAACCCGCTTGCGTCAGCGTAGATGTTGCCAGCTTCCAACCCAGCTTTCTTAAACTCGACAATAAACCTACCCACAGCCGCCATCGTATCCCTTTCGCGCCATGCGATCATGGGTAACACCTTATTGCCATCCCTAATACAAAGTACGTTGGCATCGCCACCGGCGGCAAAGTCTACCCCAGCTACCCTTACCCCAGGCTTGTATTGCGGTGGTGTATTATAGCAGTTCTGGATTTGGTTAAGGTTAATAATCAAACTCTCACTGCCTATGTCCACAAATTCGCCATAGATCATGGACCTTGTCAGCGGGTGCTTCTCACCATACCTCTGCACCACTTCGTCTATCTGCGCCTGCGTGATGTGGGGGCAGTCAAACGCTGTGACAGCGTGCTTCTGCCACATATTAGCCTCTTTGGTAAAAGCCCTGTAGAACGCACCACTGCTACCACCAGGTGATGAGGCGATTAGCAGTCGCGTTGGTTGACATCGACTGATGGCCTCGAAGAGTGGGTCTGCTACGGTCTTGGCTTCGTCTACAACCATAAGCAAGGGCGCAGTTTCGTGGTTCTCCGCATGCCAGCCTTCAGCCCTGCCAGGATCAGTCGCAGAATAGCCTATAATGCGCGATGTGTTCCCGTTAGGGTGCAGATAGCGGATCTCGCCGGATGTTACCTCCCAGGGGCCGCCTAGCTTCGCTATGTGCGATCTTAGGCTAGGCCAAAGCTGACTCTCGACTTGGCGGAAAACTCCGGCGGTGGTTACGGCTATGGAACGCTGGAAAACGAGTGCGTGCCATAGCAAAATTGACGAAATGACTGTGCTGGTCTTGCCGGAGCCGTTGGCTGCACGCAGGGCGACTCGACAATCTCTTTGCTCCAAGTCTGCAAGAACCTTCTTTTGCCAATCATACAAGTTGAGTCCCAATACTTTGTCTGCGAAAGGAGAGGGGCGGAGTAGGTCTTCGATAACCTCATCTGGGGTCTTCTGCGCGGACTTGGGAACTCGCTTTGCCATAGACCTCTTTTTGTTTTGTGCCAGAATTACTTAGGGGGGTATATGCGATTCAAACGGGGGCTGGGGGCGTGGCGGGGGGCGTGGTGGTGTCCATGGCCTTTCCTCTTGGTTTACGGCGTTTCATTCGAACGTGGCGTGCTTTGCCGACTGCCTTTTCATTTTGGCTAGGTGTTGGTGTTACAATAGTTTGCATGTCATCTGTCGCACAATAAGTATTGTATTTACTTTTAGGTTGTTCTAATGCTTTAACATCCTGGCATTCAATAACTTGTGCTTTCTTTTCTGCTCGCCTAGATGCAAGGCCAGCAAGAAGTTGGGCGAAGCCAGCGCCGGCATTATGTGTGACAGAAGTGTCTACAGTTAAGCGACTTGAAGGGATTGCATGATGATAGATTCGCTCGGCCAACCATGCTTTCGCTTGCCATGATTTTTCTCCCGCTTGTTCGATGGATTTTAGGAGGGACAATTCGTGGTTTTTTCTTGCTGTCTCCACCTTTTCTCCGAACTTTGGCATACGCTGAATCCAGGTGCGAATCGTGGAAGGATTCACGCCTACTAATGCACCAGCTTTTTCAATGGTAAAACCGGATCCGCACGCATCTAAAATTTTAGCCTCAATTTCGGAAGTAAATTTGAACTTCCCGTTCTTCGATTTTTTTGCGGTTGGAGATCCGCTAATATCATCCATTAGTAAATCTTATACCATAAAACAAAATAAACAAAAGGCTTGCGTAATGAAATCGGATTGCATAAGTTGACCTTGTCGAGGGAAAATCCGTTCGGATTGCCCAAGGCAAAAAGAAAAAGAAAGGAACACACACAATGAAGAAATGCCCGTTTGGAAATACAAACAAAATGTTCATCAGAAAGGTTGAGCATGGATCTAGAATTGTTTGGTTTGGGTCTTGGTTAAATTATTGCGGCCAGCCAACCGGAGATCAGTTCATGTCTCTTAAATCAGCCAAAAAACGCGCTGAAGAAATGGATATTCCGTTTGAAATTGATGACCAAATATGGGTATCGGTATAGTAAATAAAACCAAAAAAGGAAACACACACAATGAAAAATAAAATTGAAATATATCCTTATGAGATATTCCAAAAAATATCTATGATATGCCAAATTGCAGATTCAGCGGAAAGATATTCGGAAGAAAAAGAAGATTTTGCTGAAATCAAGAAACTTGCTTTTTCTATTGAAAATCATCTTGAAAAAATTAATGATAAAATGCAGGAGGCATGCTCATGATATCGCCGCGTATTGTCGGCTTTAATGACGCGCCGCCGTTGGTACATTTTACCTTGTCCTCGTCCAATGTAAAAACGGGACCGATCCCCGTTTCCACAAGTGGGCGTAGTACTTGTCCCGATGCTTGCCCGCTAAAAAAATCGAACGGCGGGAAAGGGTGCTATGGCGAAGGCGGTCCCTTGTCCTGGCATTGGTCCGCCGTTGACCGCGCAGAACGTGGCACGACATTCGAAGGATTATGCGATGCCATTGCCGGTTTGCCCGTTGGCCAAGTATGGCGACACAACCAGGTTGGAGATCTACCTGGTGATAATAATCATGTGAATGGCGAGTTGCTTGGTAAGCTTGCGCGAGCGAATCGAGGACGGCGCGGATTCACTTATACGCACAAGCCGGTCCTCGATGAGCAAACCGGACCGGTTGAGAACAATAGAAAGGCAATTTCCGCCGCGAACCGCGAGGGATTTGTGGTGAACCTATCCGCAAACGGGTTGAATCATGCCGATAAACTTGCCGCGTTGAATATTGGGCCGGTTGTCACGATCTTGCCCGCCGGAGTTGAGAGCAATACCCAAACACCGGACGGGCGGCGGGTAGTAGTTTGCCCGGCGCAAAAACGTGATGGGGTAACGTGCGCGACATGTCAACTCTGCTCGCGGGGTAATAGGTCCATCATCGTGGGATTCATTCCACATGGAGCGAGCAGAAAACACGTTGCCAAGATGGCGGAGGTGAATTCATGATATCCTGGGCAGTTTATAACAGCCAAGGGCAGTTTTTCGCGCGGTTCATATCCTACCGGCGGGCGCTCGCTTGGGCGATACGTAACGGCATGGAATGGACGGCGGAAATAAGAAAAGAAAAGGAGAACACTATATGAGCAGAAAAGAAGCGATCGCATTAAGTATCGTGGAAACGTTGACGGATAAAAGCGAAGGCACTGGATTGCCTTCCGGTCATATGTACGCGGCACTGATGGGCCTGGTTGGTTTGTCAGAGTACCAGGGCATCATTGCCGGATTGCAACACGTGGGCCTGGTTGACGTATCAAACCACTACGTGACTGCAACACCTAAGGCGCGTGCCATGATGGCGCAGAAAGCGATGGCATCATGACAAATGCTGTCTACTTCGCTCATGGCCTTATCCTCGGGGCCATCTTGGCCGCTTGGGTTGCCTTCATGCTCCGTAAATAGTCACTCCATGTTTCCCCTTTATAGCACGAGGGGAACAATGGATTGACCCGATAGGGTTGATTCAGACAAACAATAAAGAAAGGATACGTATGAAAAAAGAATATACAGTTTACGCTAAAAGCGTAATCAATTACACGACTACGGTTGTAGCGAATAGCGAAAGCGAGGCCATGGAAGCCGCCAAAAAGTTGAGGGATGGGGAGTGGTACGAGTGTGAGGGCGGCGGCAGAATTGAAGTTGTCGATGCCGACTATTTTGGTGACGGGATCGAGTAGCCAAGAAAGATTAGTCTCCCCTTGTCTTCCCCTCTACAAAAACGCACTATATATTGAAATAAAAACAACCAAGGGTTCAACCCCCTTGCCAATAAACGGCAGTCTAGGCATTCCGCCTTTACAAACGGCAGCATAGGCATCTATAAGGAACCGATAAAAATATGACCGAAGATCAAATTATAAAAGCTTACCTATCCAAGCTTGGCAAAAAGGGCGGGAGCGTTACCGGTCCAACCAAGGCTCGCAAGATGGGCAAGGAACACTATCAAATGGTAGCGCAGAGGCAGCGCGAGCGTTGGGATAGGTGGAGGGCTGAAAACGGTAGGCCAGCCATTAAACGGGAGCGTTAATAGGATCTATAAGGACGCTATAAAGACGCATAGCCTATAAGGGCTATGTAAAACGGTACTCTAGCGACCTATTCGGCAGCAACACGCTCGGTTGCCTAAAGGTAGGTCAGGCATTGGTAGCTTCTCTACCTTAAATTTGACCACCGGAAGGTCTCTGGCATCACGTTTGCCACCAAAACGCCTAGAAACGGCCTTAGAAAGCGTTTTCCGGGCATCCTGGCGCATTGTTTTACCAGTTGGCGCAGCTCCAAAAACGTGGTGTTAGCTTACTGGGCGGCTTAGAGTCGCACTGGTGCCTAGCCCGAAAGCTTCTGCGCCGGTCAGGATTGCTCTTCTTGATGGTCATGTCTGGGTCACCGTACCGGATAGTCTTTGACTGCCCATTCTGGCAAGCCCTTACCCTGAACTTCTTGCTGCCACCAGGGGTACGCACAGGTTTGTTGCAAGCTAATTCTTTCATATTTTAACCACTGTCAATCCTTTGTATTTCAAGTTATTTTTTATTGCTTCCGATAAATTTCCCTGAGATTTAATAGATCCAAACTCTTCTTTAAGAAAATCTCTTTGTGAATTATATGTTTTATTTTTTTCTTGGCAAAATAATTTCATTTTACGAATTTTATTTGCAGTAATATATTTTGGTCTTTTAATTGTCATCCCATCAAGAATTATACTTATTTTTGCATGACTACTTAATCCTGTTTCCATTGCTATGGCTTTCATTGTCATACCAGATTCATACATTGATTTCCATTTTTCAAATAAATGTGAATATTTGCTCGGCAACCTAGATATTTTCCCGCCCAAAGATGCATTATAATTATCTTTTGATTTTACCCAATTTTCATTAACAATTTTTTCTTCCATTTTATATGCATCAAATTCATTATCAAAAACTTTAATTATTTCTTTTTTGAAATTATTGTATCCGTGCCTTGCAACCGCCTGAACAAAGGGTGATTTTATTTTGATTGATCTTCTATTTGCAGATTTCTGTGAAACTACTCCACAGCCTATGTAATTATTGTTTAATTTGTTGGATTTATGAACGCCAACATAAATCTTTTTATTAATTAAACATGTTGTTTTGTAAACATACCAAAAAATCATTCGTTCCCTTTCAGTTGGCTGCTCAACGCCGCAATCCTAGCCTGGTGGCTAGCCAGAAACTCTCCCAACTCCTCCAGATCCTCAGTAAGTGTAGCCATGTTTGCTTCATAAACCTCCCTAGAGCAGTTCGCAAGTATATCGCCAAAGAACCTATCCACTAGACCAATGGTCTTATGTAGTCGGCTGTTCTCGGTTAAGAGCAGTTCGATATACGCCCAAGCCAAGTCAGTCTTTAGAGGCTTCAAACCCACCTTTTTTGGCCTTCATAAGCTTCCAAATCCTAGGCTTAATGGTGGATTCGCTCTTTGGCCTACTAATCCCAAGTTTCTTTCTGCGGTTAATGTTGGCGTATAGTCCTGGTTTCATTTCGATAGTATAGCATGACCTGCAACTCCCCCAACCCCCATCGGTAGACCCGATGGCCACACCAACCAAACCCCCGCTGAAGCTATTTTTGTTTTGCCTTCCGAAACGCTACGGGAAAGAGCGTAGCGGTAGGGGTAGGACGGACCAAGGAGTCCTACCTCTACTTTCCCTTCGCGGATTGTATTGTCTTATATATATAATGGACTTCATAGTGTAAGCTTCAGTAACTTTTCAGCGCAGGCTTCAGTTCAGAATTCAGCCTGGTTTGCAGTATATAACCCGTTCTCCTTCAGTATCTTTCCAGCCTTGGTCAGTCTTTCAATGTACTTGTAACAGGTGCGTTCACTGACTGAAAGCTTCTCCGCAAGGTGCTTCACAAGCTGGTTGGCAACCCAATCCTTGCTACCCATTTCAGTCAGAAGGCGTTTATCATCAATGGATTTGTTCGTATTCTGACGCTTCAGTTTGTCTGGGTTCAGTGCGTAGTTAGCCTTGAAAATTGGGTAATGCCACTGAATGACGAAGCTGTCCACGGGCGGGAAGTTTCTTAGTGTAATCTCGCAACTGAAGCTACGTTCATCCTCTTCATGTGCGGTCAGTACGACCAGGGTATCTGGGTTCCTGGCGAAGACTCCAGACCCTGAGAAGCGGTCAATAGACTCTGCGCCTGACTTGTTGCCCTTGCTGAAGTGGTGACTCAGTATTACTGAAAGGTCATGGCGCACCGCCAAAGCCTCAAACTCATTCATTAGGGTGGCCATGTCACCGGCGTTGTTCTCATCCTTTTCCCCCATCAGCATGTAATTTGGGTCAAGAATGATCGCCTGATACCCCTTCCCGTCGATATGTTTCTCTATAAGGGGTCGGATAAGGCTAAAGTCAGCAGCGTGCCCTCTGAGCGTCCAAACGTCAAAATCCTTAACCTGCTCATCGGTTAGACCTTTGGCCTTGACCACATCGGCTAGGCGGTTACGGAAACTCCACTCCTGAATCTCAAAGTTAATGAATAGCACCTTGGCCTTATGGCACTGCTGCCCCCACCACTGACTGCCTGAGTAAATAGATAATGCCAAGTCAATCAACGCCCAACTCTTGAATGACTTGCTTCCTCCGCCGAGAAGCAACTTACCACCTCTATGCAGTATGCCTTCAATTAAAATCTGTGGCTCCTGTAGTGGTTCACGCATCAAGTCTGCGTATGACTTGATCGGCGGCCATTGGTCAACTGGTTGCTTAACACCCAAACTTATCGCTGGCTCTATCATTTTCCCTCCTTGCAAAACCATAGAAGGCTCTGCATGCGTTCGTTTCTTTTTGCACCTGGAATCCTAACCGGTTGGCTAGGTTTGAAAGTTGCAGGATCGCACCCCAGCGGAACAAGGAAAGCTTTTAATTGTTCCAACCATTCTTTCTTGGGCGGCATCTCAAACCAACCATGCAAACTCTTCCCCGCCGTGTCGACCACGGCATACATCTTCATGCGGAATAGGTCGCGCATAAGCTGGAACACTGCACCCATCTGCGGCTTGGTCAGCGTATCTGACTCGACAACCAGGTATAAGCGCACATCAACAGTGTCATTAGAACGGCTAATAGTTGCTGGTTTGAACACTGCGCCGGTTGTGAACTGGCCGATGGGTTCATCAAGCTTCTTCCACTCCTCTGCCAATCGGAAGTTCTGCGGGTGCCTTCCGCTGTCAGTGATGTTACCAATCCACAGATTGTCGGCATCATGGAACAGCGACAGGAATGCCTTGTATTGCTCCTGTGGGGTCTCCAGACGCACCGGACTCTCTTCGGCCATGTCGGCTGGGTCCCAAGCATAATGGGTCAGGTACCGCTTCTTGTTTGATTCAGCGATGGTTTTAATTCGGTCAAGGATTTCCGACTCAGGGTCTTTCTGGATTACCAAGGTGGTTGGTATAGATGTTCCGCTGGACATTGGCGCGGTGAAGGCAAAGTCCTTGAGGATGGCGCGACGAAGCTTGCGGTTGGCCTCATCCCTATACGCCACGCATGATGTGTGCCAGCAGAAGATTGTGGGTACGCCGTCGATGAAGACTGTGGTGTCGCGGAGCCTGGTATGGCTGGTATGGGTAGCCTCCCCTGGGCATTTGCATAATCCATGGTTGGCGGACTGCCAATCCACCGAACCCACGATTTCTTCAGCCTTTCGTTGGTTGTCGATCATTTCCAGAACCTATGGGATTTTGCAATCTGTAACGCGTTTTGTATTTCATCAGAAGATTCATTGTAATCTTTCCATCCATTGTTTTTGCTGCAACAATCAATCCTTTCTGATCTTCCGCAATACTCAAATCCGATAACTCCACAGTGTTTGCATTGGCAGAATAAATAATCGCAATCTCCACAATTAGGTCCAGAAAAATCATAACCACTGCTTCCAAATAAATTTAGATTTATTGAGTAATCATGTACCGATCCAAGCACCGATATGTAAACATGATTTGCAAGTGCTTCTATTTTCTTTTTGTCTGGATCGTCAATTATAATTAAACCTGATGCTGATGGCTTAATCTCAAAATACATGTCCCTTCTAAATTTATCTTGAAACGGAATATGGAAGTCCGGCAAATATCTTATGCCTCCACCAAGATCAAAACCTTCCTCTTCATAGGCAAATTTTATTCCAAGCTCCTTAAAGAATACGGCCCATCTTGCCTCGTTTCTTGATCTGTATTTTATGCCATCAAACTCTGCTGGCATGGCAACCAATGGTTTTAATTCTGTATTCATTTTTTAATTAAAAATCAAACCGGCTTTGTTTCAAGTGGGGAACACACATAGGAGCAGCCCAGCCGCAGGATCTCCCTGCGTACCATGCGCCGGATTGTTAAAAGTTTGGATTCCTTTCCCTTGCAATAAAGATGTAGAAAAGAATAAATGGAACATCAAACCAATCAATACTTGGCCTTCCTGATGCAGCAAGGACAAGCTTGATAGTGATAAGCCATGGTACGATAATCATCGTTGCCTTATCGACTAAATCAATTATTCTTTGCATGACTCTTATCCTCCAACTCAAGTGCCTTCATGGACGCTTCGACAATATCCTCCGCCTTGATATTCCGCAGGGCATTGCACCACATCTGGGTCTTCGGAGTCTTGTTGCTGGCATCCTTACACTTCGCCTGCGGCAAGCCCGCATGTGGCCTGCACGGTGCATGTGGGCAGGTATCAGGCTTGAATACCGGAACATTCTTTGGATAGTAAGAAACTCGATCGTCTGGGTGGTATGAGCCAAACAGCGACACGCAAGCCGTGTCAAGACCAGCAGCAATGTGGTTGACACTGCTGTCAGGTGCCACCACAAAATCTGCGTTTGCGATCACTGGGAACAGCGAGCGGATCTGCTTGGTTGTGTTGAACAGGTCGATCACTCTTGGATGATCCACCTTGAAGTTGTTGGAGTTGTCTAGTCCAATGATGACAGCGTGATGGTTAGGGTGCGCTTCAAGCAACGCCAGCACCGCTTCCTGACCCATCGCTGGTGGGTAGGTGCGTGTGGGTCCGCTGGATGAAACATGATAGGCAAAGAACTGCTTTGGCAACGGCCATTTCCCTAACTCTTTAAGTTCATTGTGGTCGGGGTCGATGAGGTAAAGATGCGGACGTTTGTACTTCGGATCTACATCACCGGCATTCATCCAGGTGTAGATGCGGTCATAACAGTTTCCGCCGCCTGTCCCTAGTTTTGTATTCCCAACCTGACCGCTGAATAGATCGTCCGTGGGTAGGTGGGCATCGTAGCTATCCCAAGCCTCCAGCGAGCATGGCAGCGGGTAAAGCTTGGCACCTAGTCCAGCATAGAGCGGAAGGTTGCGTGCGGGTGCGTAGACATCCACCACACCGCCCGATTCTTGAACCAAGTAATGTACGAAGGCCGTTGCTATAACCGCATCCCCGATGGCTCCAGCACGGTAGACAGCCGTGGCTCCGCCGGTAGCGCGGCCTGGGTAGTAAGGCTTAATCTTGTGTGGGCAAGGAATGGAATCGTCCCAGGTCGGACCTGTCAATTCGTCCGGTAACACATAGGTGTTACGGGTGTGGAGCAGGTTATCGTCAACCTTGTGGATTTGGTTTGTGTTATTGGTCCAGAGTTTCATTTTGATCTTTCCTCCATAATAAAGAACACAGCAAGAATTGCTGTGACTATTGTGATAACCGCAATTGCAACAAGAAGCTTACCTATTGCTAATCCTGCGCCAACAGCAATCCATTCCATGAGTGTGTTCATTTTTTGTATCCTTTCTAGTTACCCATATACCTCGCACGCCATCCGTTGACTTTGGCGTGATAGACAGTTCCGTGGTCAACGCTCCAAGCCCTTGCAATCTGGGACATCGTAAACCCGCACTTAAACAACACCTCCCAAACTCGGTATCGCTTGTCAACGACCTCCGCCTTCTTGCCAATAAACTTCAACGAATCGCAAACCTTTAACTCCCTCAAGTTTTCGATCTGCTCAATGCCCGACTTCATAAAGACCTGTTTCTTCAGTTCTTCATTGGCCGTCTGGACATTCCTCAATTCCTCTTCCAACCCATTCAACCTAGCAGTCAGAATGTGGATTGGGTTAACCGGTTGTTTCAATAGTGCGTTCATTCTTTTCTCCTTTTCCAATCAATTCCCATGCGATCACCATCGCAGAATCAATCTGCGCGATGATGTTGTTAATTTCTATAGCCTGACCGTGGCCAACGTCACGCCTTAAATTAACCAGAAGTCTTCTGGCCTCATTAAGAACGTCACGTTGCCACGTCAGCCTTTGCGTCTCCGTTACGATCATTTGCCCATCATGCGAAACTTGCGGCCACCGGCCTTTGGCTTTACCCCAGCCGAGCGCAGTGCAATGGCTAGGATCTGCTTCTCGCTGCGAGGCGTACCGCCAGCACCGCGAGCTTTGCCCTTCTTCATGTTATCTGCACGCAGTTCCTTGATGTTCTTTCCGATGTCTTTTCCTAATGGCATTTTATTCTCCTTTATATTCTTTCCATTCTTTCCAATTTGCAATCTCCCATTTGAGCAGACACTTATCTGCTGGGTTGCAAAAATATACAAATCTATGCTTCCTTGTCCTTGGTACTATAACAGCATTTTCAAGAGTCCTTGAATGCCTGCTATGTTTATTGCCAACAACTTTGTCTCCCGATGATCTTTTATCTGACAACCCAGTGTAAATCCAATTTGTAGCTGCATAAATTGCTCCATTATGATTGGCTCCGGTGTCCGCATAACTTACCAGTATTAAATGTGGCCTTATTTTTGAAATTTCCCGTATGCTCCATGATATAAATCTGCTTTCAGAGTTCTTTGGGCATTTATCATCAAGCCATAATCTGTTTAATTCATAAACGCGCTCAGCATTTTCTTCTCCACATATTCCCCTGCAAAGATGTGGAGATGCAGGTTTCCCAAATGAAATTACACCCATTAGTTCACCATCATTAAAACATCCGAATGACCAACTTGATGGCACAGCCCTATGCGCGTAATGATTTTTAACAACAACGTCATTCATTGTTTGTGATGTGATTTTCCTGAATTTAAGCTGGAGCGCAGAGGTCGGAATCGCACCGCCGTCTTCCCCCTGGAATAGGGGCAGTTCTGCTACTGAACTATCTGCGCGTGAAATCATTTGGTTTTAATAAATCTACCGGTTAGAAGATCCAACTCCCAACCGTGTCCGTGAAATTTGTCATAAAGCATCTGATTCATAATGCTGGCCATATGTCCCGCATCCTCTCCCATTAACCTTCCTGGCTCGCACTTGCCCTCCGCCAGAATGTTTTCCAGTGCCTTGATGTGCCTGCGGTCTATTTCTTCGTAATACATTTGACCTCGGATAAGAAGGAGCAGTATGTGTACCCGTCTTTCCAATAATAGACTGCCGAAGTTTCTGGCGTTGCATCCATGCACACCGTCCAGTCTCCGCCCCTGACATGGCGACCATCAATAAAAACGTCTTTGGTTGTGTCCGGTTCATTTTGCTTGGGCATAGTGTGGCCTCGGTTGGTTTGGAGCGTCAATACAAAATGATGGGTTCTCGCACCGGCGGCAGTCCTTAATATCAAAATCCAAAATCTCACCAGAGTTAAGCATGATGGTGAGTATTTTGTTATGATCCATCCCATAGTCCGTAACCAAGAATGCCAATCCCTCTCCCTTCGGAGTCATCATCCAAAGCTCTGGGTTAAGCTGGATCATTTGTGATTTCCGTAGGACGTGTACATAACGGCCAATATCACAAGCCATGTCGAATAAACCAACCAATCATTCATCGCCATTGCGGTCCTGTAATCCAAGCAACCAGCACCCAGCGCGTTCCAAATATAGGCGCACGGGCACAATGCTTCATCCAAGATGGAAAAAAGCTTGCGGCTCCTTGATCTTCTGCGTGTTCCACATTGTGCCAGTTTCCATCAACCCTTAATCCGCCAAGAAAGTAATCGCTTGGCTTGGATAGGTTAATCACCATTGTCATCTTGCGTATGTCACCCTCAGTCTCAATGGCATCAAAGTGCCAGCGAAACCATTGCCCTGGGCGGTAGCGCAAGACCTGCAACTGCTGCATGTCGGTAATATCAAACTGATAATGTTCGTTGTTAACTTCGTCTGTGACGGCGGCCACATAATTGTAGAGCCAATCAAACAGACCCGACTTTGGAACCCAGCACGAATCGCAAGTGCGATTCCAACTTCTTACATTCCGCCCATCCTTACCAAGCACCGGAGCGCGTTTCATGCCAATCTTGGTGGCATCGTGAATGACCAGTTCGCACTGGCCCTGAGTCAATACTTTGGGTACCGTTACCGCCGTGAGCGTTTTTTGCTTGAACTTTTCTTGGTGCATTTCTTTCCTTTGGTTTCAATGAATCGCTTTATTGCTTGGTTAAATCCATAGTTAAACAACGCATCGCCATCGCTTGTTATCTCGCGCAAGGCGGCATGGCAAACTGTATCTCTTGTCTTGTCATCAACCTCGATGTCAAGTTCAACCATCTCCACCTTACGCTCGGCAAGGATTTGAATTTTACCTAATCCATCCATGTTGATTTTTCCTTTCTCGCGCGGTCCAAGAGCCAGAATAGAAAGCCCCCCAGGAACGCTATGATTGCTGTCGTTATTCCGCATAACACGACCATGATTCCAATCTGCGCTAGGCAGTCAAGCGCAAATTTTGCATATTCAGTTAACATTGCCTATACCTCTTTTAATGACCCTATTAAGTGTGGCTTGGTCAATTCTGACTCCGGCGACCTTGCACCAGAATAATACAGTCCCATTCTTGATGTCGCGGACAAGTGACCTGACCTCCTTAGCGTCCCGATAGCAGTTGCAATCTGAAAGCCTACCAATTTGGTTCTTGGTGACCCTGAGTCCATCCAGCACACCTCTGCGCTGTAGAAGCTTGATGTCCTGCATGGCTCGGATGGCGACTTCTCCTGCGAGTTGTTTGATTCGGTCATCCTCATCTCCTCTGGTGAATTGTGCTGAAATCATCTGCGCTTCCGCTTCCCGCTGCGTTCTTGGCACCACATGGCGTATGCATTCCAAAGATCGGCTGCGTCCTGCGCCTTGGCTTTATCCTCAAACAAATCCTCGATAGATGGCAACCCATTCGGAGGCACAGCCCCCCACAAGCGCGGTCCAATCGGGTTTCCGGCCATCGTGGTGACACGCCACTTGCCGTCTTCCCGCTGGACTCGCACTGAGGTCATCGACCTAGTTCTTTCAGCTTGGCATCGTCTGCCTTGATGGTTTCGATCAGCTTGTTCATATCCGCGCTCTGCCCTGCGTAATGAATGATGTTGGCATCCTTATAGCGATCCAACCCAAAATGTTCCTCCACGCTAGTCATGCAGTTATAGATAGGATCTATGCTGCAAGTAGCCGTGGACCACAGGTGTAGCTGGAGGTTCATCCAAGTCTGCTCTGCAAAGTGGTTCGGGAACAGACCAATAGGCGGCTGGGATAATGCGCCAACAGCCTTGGGTGTGATGACGAATACGCCTGTGTTATAGTAAAAGCTAGGCTGCCATCCTGGGACGTATCCAAAGGCATCAGCCAACCCGCGCAACCCAGGCTTGCGGTCTAAATACGACCCCTCATCCAGTGCCATGAAAGTGCAGTCTGGTTCCAGCAATGCACCAATGTCATCGCAGTCTTCTGCCACTAGAACGTCACAATCCAGAAACGTCACCTGCTCGTATCCCTTGGTTGCTATGATGTTTCCTATTGCCAGCTTGCTGTATTGCACCGGCTCGACCAATGGCTTCTCAAGAGTGATAAGATCAATCTTGTGCCGCTGGCAGTAGGATTCCATGCGCGGCTTGGTTAGCTCCAGCACCTTGTGCCACTTGTCTCCGAATGCTTGTGTGACCAGTGCCTTCTTCATTTATCGCTACAATCGTAATCTTCCCAGGTGATATTCTCACAATTTTCTATTGCTTCTTTTCGAGTTGGGTATCTTTCGTAATGCTCCAAGTCTTCTTCGTTTCCTTCCCCAACTTCGTCTATGTAAATATTCCACCACGGCCTTCCGTCTTCATCAAATTCCTTTCGAATCCATCTCATAATCTAGGTAGTCCTTTCTTTAATTGCATCCATGCAAACAAGCCTCTTACCACCGCACGCTCTAAGTGGTCAAGCGCATTCTCCCCTGACTCGTCTGGGTTGGGGTGATTAAGGTGGATCTGTTGCTGGGCGGTGACTGCGTGCTTGATGCACCTAGTAATGTGGTAATCAAAAACTGGCCGATCCTTCCAGAACCATTCGCCATACGCAGACTTGGCGGACCCGTTGCCCATCACCCTCCACACAATCTCTGAGGCAGCGTTACCCATCTCTTCGATTGTGGGAGGGTTTTCCATTACAGCTTCATCCCTGGCGGTGTATACTCCTTAACCCACGCCCAAACCTTCTGCATGGCGCAGAAAGCGATACCGGCTTGGTACAATTCATCCTCGTCCCACTG
>Ga0214921_10007152_pt1 | contig 14985 bp, 17 predicted proteins | sample LL1505_MetaG_FD_177992 | JGI IMG/M metagenome (GOLD analysis project Ga0214921, IMG submission 177992) | Freshwater microbial communities from Lake Lanier, Atlanta, Georgia, United States - LL-1505 | ecosystem: Environmental > Aquatic > Freshwater > Lake | place: USA: Georgia | collected... | reverse complement strand
AAATAATATTCTATTCTTTCAGAGTCTTCATGGTCGTAATCATCATCACTTGTTCCATAAGGATGTGTCCAATTAATATTAGGAACATCAAATATTATGTCTAATTGTTTAGTAATTAAACTATCTAACTGAGATTGACCAACAACATAATCCATGTTAATAAATATATCAAAATTAATAAGATGTATTACTATAGATTAAAGTATTCGTTGGCATACGATACTCTGAGGTTGAATACTTCATGGCCTTCTTAATATCTTTTTTAGTGGGTTTCTTATGATAACTTGGATATCTATATCTTGGAGCAAAACAACTAGTTAAACAAAAAACAATCGTTAAGAAAAAAAGTATTTTTGACATATTTTTTAATTTAAAACAAAGATAAAGATATTATTCCAAATAAAAAAATAGGAATAGTTTTTGTATATATTTATAAAAAAAGAAATATATGAAGAAATTAAAAATTATTGTTTGTTTGCTCCTTAGTTTAATTGCAACAAACTCATTCGCTAGAAAATTTTATTGGAGTTCAACAGGAAATGATTCCTATACAACTACTCAAGCACAAAGTCCAACAACTCCTTGGCAAACATTGAAAAAATTAACAACAATGACAACAGGTACAAATGGTACCACAACATTTAGAGCTGGTGATACATTGTGTTTTAAACGTGGAGACGTATTCTATGGTAACCCAAATGATAATTACTGTGCGGCATATTATTGGAATGATGGTGGTACATACTTTACCGCACCAAGTGGTGTACCAGGAAACCCTATTGTTATTACTAATTATGGTGACCAATCACTACCTTTACCTAATTGGTTACATCCAAGAGCATATTACCCTGTATCAAGTTGGCCATATTCAAGAGAAGGAAGGGGTATTATTGAATTTGCAGGAGTTCACGATATTGTAATAGATGGTGTTCAATCAAACGACTTCAGAGTTCCTGAATCAGATAAATCAAATCCTGGTTATTCGGGCGGATGGATTATTGGTGAATGGACGCAAGCAACTAGCACATTAGGTAGTAGCCTTACTGACCCAACTCGTAGAAAATCTATGGTTACTCGTTTTGTTATTAAGAATTGTGTTTTTAATAATACAATGTATGGTATACAATGTTTAGCAGCAATCGATTCTAAGATAACTAATAACACTTTTACCAACTTTAAGTCATCATCAGATACCGCAGGGATTAATGATGTTATGGCTGGTGCGATAGAAGCTTTGAATGGTATTAGAGTTGAAATTAGTCATAATTTAATTAAAGGTGCTTGGGCAAAATCGGGACGAATTGGTTCTTGCGGTGGATTAGGTGGTGTAGCCTTTGATGTGATTGGACTATACAATTCAAAAATATGTTACAATACAATAATTGATTGTAATGGAATGATGGAATTTGGTAATTTGGATAGATACGATACATTAGGTGGTTCGGCTTATGATACAATCGCATTTAATAAAGTAATAAATTGTTCACAATTTGCATATTTTCACGGTTCAGCTGGTGATGTATTTGCAGGAAATAATCACCATATTGCAGTTTGGAACAATGTAGTAATCTCAAATAACAAAGACAGAAATTTAGGTTGGGGATTTGGTAAAGATATTTACGGAGATGGACAAGGATTTGCACCAGGTACATCTCAACCTTGGTGGTTTTGTAGAAATCCTTATAGCACTTGGAACCCACCAAATTACCCATTACAACCAACTACCACAACTACTGCAGGTTCAAATGTGGTAACTGTTAGTAATGTGTCAGGAATTGTTATTGGTACAGTTGCTTTTATTAATAATGATTCACTATTAGGTAAGAATTATCAAACAGTAACTGTAACAAACGTATCAGGTAATCAACTTACATTAAGTGTTCCGTGTACTCAAACAAGAACAACTACAAGTGTAGAATATCATTTACCTGTCGCAGACCAAACTTGGAGTGCACCAAGTAATAATTCATTTGCAAATTATGGTGGAGATAGATTTGTAATTCAATATTCAAGTGATAACACAAGATACGGCTCATATATAGATACAATGTACGATTTACGCAATAACATATTTTATTGGACTACAGGTATTCAGGGTGTGTATAATAGAACCCGATTAAAACGTGGTAACAATATTTATTGTCCAATAGGTAGTGTAAGATATGCTACTACTGTTGGTGGTACGTTAGGGACGGGAGAACGTGTAATTACAACAAAAATATTTAAAGATACTACGGCGTCATACCCTGAGAATTGGGACCTACACCCAGTTGATACTAGTTATGCGAACATCGGGGGATTACCAACTCCAGGTTTTACATTAGATTTTGATGGGTTACCAATTACAAGACCATTTATTGGGTTATTCAATAAACTTTCAGTTGTTTCTATAGATACCTGTACATTTACTTACGGTCAATGGGGTACTTGTAACGGTGTTTATCAAACGAGGACTTATAGGTCATTACCTACAGGATGTGTCGGAACACCACCGTTAGATAGTATACAAAGAACTTGTGTATCTAATGTTGTAATAAAATACTTTTATTACAATAATAGTAGAAAAAGTATTAGAATAGATTGTAACTATCCTGGTGTTATGGTTATATCAAATGTATGGGGTAATATAACAAGAAGAATTAATTATCAGGCAAACGGTCAATGGATTAATTTAAATTCTCTTCCAACAGGAACATATTTCGCATCCACTTATGGTAGTGGAATCACATTTATAAGATGATTAGATTATTAATTATATTATATTTATTTTTAACATCTCTCATTTCTTTTTCACAAAGAGGAATGAGAGATAATTTTTTACAAAAAGAATTCATATCTAAAAATATGAATTGGCCCCCAAAAAAAGTTTTTATTAGAGTTTTTAAGTATGATAAAGAATTAGAAATTTGGACCACTGATTCAACAGAATATATATTATTTAAAAAATATAAAATATGTTTACTAAGTGGTGATGTAGGCCCAAAAAGAAAAGAAGGTGATTTACAAGTCCCTGAAGGTTTTTATTATATTAATGATTTTAATTATTACAGTAATTATTATCTAAGTTTAGGTGTTGATTACCCAAATAAATCAGACAGAATTTTAAGTGAATATAAAAATTTAGGAGGATTAATATATATTCATGGTGCCTGTGTATCTGTTGGATGTATTGATGTTGGTAATGATGCTATAGATGAAATTTACACTTTATGTAGAATAGTTAAAAGTTGTGGTCAAGATTCAATACCTGTACATATTTTCCCAGTAAATTACGGTAATTTAAAATCTCTTTTTTATCTTGATTTTAAATTAAAAAATAAACCTCAGGTAATTGAATTTGAAAAAAATATATTTGAAGGTTTTAAATTGTTTGATGAGGAAAAAAGGTTACCAAATATTTTTATAGATGAAAAAGGAGTATATAATTATTATTAATTAAATCTTTGCAAAACTAGGGTCTTTTGTTGCAAAATATCTTTTTACATTTTCGTGATTTAATATTTTTGTTGTCGATAATATTCTTTTTGGTCTATGAGTGTCCTTCATAAGAGCATAAACATAACACATTTTAGGTAACACATTAACCCATATGTTTAATGAATCTTCATATAATGTTGTATCAGAAAATAAAACATCCACATCGTCTAATAATGCAGAATACATTAATTTTCCAGTTCCACTTCCTTTAACTTCTTTATCTACACCTGATAACGTAACGTTCCATGCATTACCTTTCCAAAAATCATTTTTGTACAACTTTATAGAACCAACCGACATTTCTAATTCTGGGTCAAAAAAGTAATATTCTTTTTGACTTCCCGTTTTTTCAATATAACATTCTAAAGCGCCTAACTTTTTAACTTTTAAAAATACTTTAGCCAAATTATAAGCCATATTGGATAAAACATCTTTGTTAATTAGTCCTGTGTTATATTCATCCTTATCAAAATAACCATATCCCAATACTATTTTAGAATATTCTTTAAACGAAAATCCTTTGTCTTCTTTTTTAGGTGATAAACCAATCTTTTCTTTTAAAAATTCTTTAATTGCCTGTTTAAATTTTTTATCACCAATTTTATTTCGAACAACGCTCAAAACATTTTCATAACTTTCGTTATGTCCCATTCCGCCTTCAAATACACTAATTTCATTAATTCTATTATATTGTGATTCTGTAATAATATATTTCATAATTAATAAATACTTTAACTTTTTAAAATAAATCAGCCGATTTCATTCCGTTTATACTTCCCTTATAAAAAACCGTATTTTTACCATTATCCATAAATCCAACCAAATAATCACCGTTTTTTAAATACACATCAAAAGACCTAAAAGGTAATTTTAATCCTACAAATGTTAATGCCTCTTTAACATGATGGTCATTTAAATAATGAGGGTCAAATCCATTATCATACATTGTATTGTACATAATACTAGACGTATTAAGTTTTATACTATACTTTAAGGTACCATCATTCTCATTTAATTCATCTATAGTGATACTATCAACCATTGGATATACGTCTTTAATAAAAGATGAGTTTAATAATTTTTCTAACCCTGATTTTACGAATTCACCTGTTTTTTTCATACTTATAAATATATTGAATATTTATTAACAATGAAATACATAATCACTGAATCACAATATAATAGGAACCTTGAATACCTTAAAGAACCCATGTTTAAATACTGGGATATAAACGGTCCAAAAGACCTTAAAATGGTTCGAAAACTATTTAGTATTCCTCCCGCAGCATCAACATTAGTTGAAGAATGGTTATTAGAATGGATGGGGGGTGAAGAGGAGCTTCTCAAAATGTTATCCAAATATCAAGCGAGAGATTTTAGAGGACAAGCAGGTAGCTACGATTTTAAATTTTATCTTGATAATTTAAATATATACACTCATGGTGGTGTTGAAATATATTTTGACGCAATAGTGGATGGTGATGGTGAAGTTACAATAACTAAAGATGATGGTAGTGTTATTGATAATATTTATTCGGCATACAGTGAGGAAAACGAAGATATTGGTTGGCAAGTCGAAGATGAAATAAGAGACACTGTTAGAGAAAGTGTAGAAGAAATCATTGATATTGAATTTTCTATTAATATAGACAGGGTAATTGTTACCGAGCCAGGTACATATGAAAATAATTAACTGTTGACACTTCAATTTTTTTTTCATAGTATTGAAATATGAAAAAATATCTTACATTAAAAAATTTAGGATGGGTATTAACAGCTATTGTTGTTTTTATGCTCGGAATGTCTGGAGTTACCAAAGTTATGGGAACTCAAGAAATGGTTGGCAATTTTACTTTTGTTAACCTATTACCTTATCTCAGTACTGTAGGTATCGCTGAATTAGTTGGTGTCGTTCTCTTGGTTATTCCAAGGACTTCAGGTTATGGAGCTTTGATTTTAAGTTCCATTATGAGTGCAGCCGCAGCTATTCACTTATCTTACATGGGAGGTCAAGGAGTTATTATTCCTATCGTATTAGGTCTATTAGCTTGGTCAGCACATTGTTTGAGAAAATACCCTTTAACTTGTTGTAAAAAGTAACAAGTCCTGAATTAAATTACAAACCCTACAATATGTAGGGTTTTTTTATTAATAACAACCATTACTTCTATTAATAGGTCTTGGATTTGGTGTTTTACCTTTTAAGTAACTATTAGTTATGGATTTAACTGCAGCACCTGTTGTACCCCATTTATCTAAATTAGAAGAGCATTTTACCGCCATTTGATAACAATTTAATCCATCCGTTTTTAGAGCATTTGCAATATTAGAAAAATGACTAAGTATTGTCTTAACAGTTGCATCAATACCTGTTTCAATTTTTTTATAACTTCTTACGTGATGTGAATTAGTTCTTGAGTACATAGTACTTTTTTGTCCTCCAGGATATACTCCAGCCTTTCTTGAACCTTTAGGGTCAGAATCCCAAGTAGTACTAAATGGATTATTACAATAAAATTTTTCTTCGACCGCAAGAGAACTTTCACCCTGTCTCCAAGCATACATAAATCCTAATGTTTCAGGATTTATTGGAGCCCCAACTCCACTTAATATTTTTTTAAAAACATCCGTATCTTCGTTGGTAAAATTTTGATACGGTTGTTTTCCTGTTGTTTTTACAGGAGAACTAATATTTTTTTTAACTCTATTTGGAAGGAAATTAGATAATGTACCATAATTAGGGGCGCCTATTACAGATTGTTCAGATAATATTTTATTTAATTGTCCTTTTGTTATTAATATTTTCATTCTGCAGATGTTACTTCTGTTTCAGTTTTAACTTCAGTTTCAGTTGTAGGTTTTTTACCCCATATTTTATCAATTGATGACAATCCCAAACAACCGAATGCTAATAAAGCTACCGCATCTACAAGTGGTGTTGATGGTGCTATATGTGCCTCAGTAAAACTATTTTGATATAATGTAGCACATAATGTGATTGTACACAATAAACCACAAAGACGTTTCATTGAAACATTTCCGTGTTCGTCCGAAAAAAGACTTTTGATTGAATTTAAAAAATTTTTCATAGTTTTTTTATTTATATATAAATAGTTTGAAAATCAATTTAAAGTTAAAAATTCAACATATTTATATAGTATGATTAAACAAAAATTAAAAGAGAATACTAATGAGCTTTCTAAATTATTAAGAAATCTATTAAATGAAAACGGATTAGATAAAACATTAACTATAACAGGATTAGATGTATTCCAATTATTTGATAGGATTGGTTTTGTAATAATAAATGCTGATATGTCATATGAATTAATATATCATATATTCAGAAATTATGATGATGAACTAACAAAAAAAATAGGTAATTACACTTTAGAGGTTAATTTTGATGGGGTTATGGAGTGGAATTATAAAGATAAAAAAACTAATGAAGGTATGTACGCTTTATGTACACCTTACTGGGATGGAAACTCTTTTACTCCAATAGATTGTGAATATTATATTAAAAATGATTTTGAATTTTCAAAAGATGATGAAGATGATTTTTATTTCTCATTTGAATGCCCTAATGAATTTAATTCTTTAATGTCCCTAATGTATTGGTATGAGGAAGAATATATACCTACCGTATATAACAAACTAAATGAATTTTTAGAAGAATTTAGAAATATTAAAAAGTAATATCAACGTCCACATTTACTTTAGGTAACCATTTAAGAATCGTATCAGAAATATAATCTTTAAAATCATCCCAAGCAGTTTCGGTAATATCATCTTCACCATACATTCTTTCCCAACTGTCTCTTCGTTTATCACCAACTAATAATCTATCTACTTTTACATAAACTGCACCTTCAAATAAACTATCAGGTTTTGGGTGGTATATTGACCTTAAGAAAGGGTCTCTCTGCTCATATCCTTCAGTACTCCATATTGTAACTTTTGTTATATTAAATTTAATTACATAATCTTGATACCCTTCATCCCATGGTTGAAAAAAAATACCTTCATACTCATTACCGACCGCATACTTTATCGCTTCAATCATTGAATGATTTTGTGGTAGATGTTCACCATCGGTTTCTTCTCTTAATATTTTTTTAATTAATTGTTTCATTTTATACTTGTATAATTGTTACATTATTATTCGCTACTAATATTTGTATATCATAATCAGGAAATCCTCCATTACAAGTCATTAATGCTGATGGAACTGTTAGGGTTATTGTTTTATTAATTATACTTGTAAACACATTATTATCACTTGAACAATCTCCCCCTAAATTAGTTACCGAAGGTAAATTAAATGTTGTAACAGAAGTACATTGTCTAAAACAATCATAACCAACTGTTTGTAATAAAGGTAAATTAAATGTCTGTACTGTAGTACACGCCAAAAAACAACTATCGTTAGTAATCGAAGTTAATGATGGTAAGTTAACAACCGATAATAACCCTCCAAATCTTCCACATTGTCTAAAACCCATAAATTGAGCGGTATTCAATAGTGGTAAATTAATTGACGATACATAATATGTATCATTAAAACAAAAATCGCCAGAAGTTTTTAAATTTGGTAAATTAATACTAGTTAATCGACTATTACCAAATGAAGCATTTTTTGCCGTTTCTAAAAGAGGTGCAACTATAGTTTCTAATTTTGATTGGTAAAAAACCGCATCGTCTATTGATTTTAAGCTTGTTGAACTAAATGTTATAATTTCTGAATAAGCAAACATTGCCCCTCCTAAACTTACAAAACTTCCAAAATCTTGAACATTAAGTAAATGAGTATTATTACTAAATAAACTAGTATCCCCTGTTATATTATTGCCATTATATAAATAAACTTGATTTCCTGTGATACCAATTCCATTAAATGGATTACCCAATGCTGGTAAATCAAAAAACGTATTCCATGCCGATAAAGTATTTGCAGATACGGGTATATTTGAAATTGAATCAAAAGTTAATATTAATAATTGTGAATGTGGGGTTGGAGTTGGAGTTAAAGTTGGAGTTGGAGTTGGAGTTGGAGTACTTGATGTTGTTGGAGTTGGAGTTGGATAAATTAATTTTCTTGGAAAATCACATACATTTTCCTCAACTTTAATTGTTTTAAATACTGTTGAGTATGTACCAATATAACACCATATATTTTTAACTTCGCCAGGTTTTAAATTATCTTGATAAAACCATTGAGCATCCGAACATCTCTGATACTTAAAGTTAACATTTTCATTACCAGTATTTGTGAGCGTTAATTTACAACATGACATAAAATAATATTACATTAATAAATATACAGGTATTTATTATGTATGAAGATAAAAATAACAGAATCTCAAAAAGAATACATATCAAAAATAATTAGTGAGGGATTTTCTAAACCAAACCCATTTGCCAGTTTCATCAGAGAACAATTAAGAAAGGTATACGAACCGTTAGGTAAGTGGGGTAAAGCACCGAACCCAAATGATGATTGTGAAACAAACACAGGGGTTATTAACGCATTTCCTCATTCGGAAAATGACGTTTGGTCAATATTGAATAGATTTGATACCAATAGTAAAGTTAAAAAAGAAATGCTCGATATCTTTATTAAGACCAATCCTACCGATAAATCAGAACAATCCTTTATGAAATGGATTGAAGAAAATTCAAATGATTTATTTGGTGAAAATGGTCAATACACGGAAAAATTAGTTTCTTTAAACTTAGAAACAATTGTTAAAGGAAATAAAAATGAAGAGTTTGCGGTTAATAAACTAAAAGAACGATTTCCAAATTCAGATATAAAAAGATATTGTTCTGGTGACATAAGAGATACTAAAAAAGGAATTGATATTTCTGTATCAACTATGAATTCATCATTTAACGTACAAGTAAAACCATTTATTAGCATTGGTAGTTTTGTTGATGAGGATGGTGATACTTACTTTGAAGTAAAAAGTTATTTTGAACCTAACAAATACTCTGAAAAGAATGTGGGTGTATTTATGTTTGTTTCATCTGAAAATAGTGAGTTTATTTTATTTTTAAATAAAAAAAATAAAATAGGACAAATGAGTTATAACACAACTAGATTTTATGAACCTCCATTATATACCAATATGGAATTTACTACTAAAGAAAAAAGAAAATCAAAGAATACTAATTTAACCTCCAGTATATTTGGTCAAGAAGAACAAATTTTGAAAAATCTTGAATTTAGAAAAGACCAAATAATGAAACAAATTGAAAAAAGAAAAAAACCCTCAATATAATCTAAAATTTTTTATTATAGTGTATTGAATATTCCAATATATGGGGGGTTTGTCACCGTATTTCCTGAAAAATCATAACTTAACCCAACATTAGTCCCTAAATAAACAGATAAGGTATGGAAATCCCAAAGTTCTGGGTCCTGACTAATAGCATTTACAAATACCGCACTTGCGGATGTACCTGAGGTCTCTCCACTTCCTAATGTGTAATTCACACTACCACCACTAATGACATACTTGTTATATTGATGTATAACTTTTGTACCATCTGTTACCAAAGATAATGTATAACTCTGAGACGCACTATATGGAGTTCCATTTTTTTGGAATGTTGTTGGTTGATTTAATAGACAAATAATATTGTTTTTTAAGTCCCATATTGTAGTTGCACTTAATCCAGCACCCCAAGAAAACACTTTTGTTGATGGTTGCGGTAAACATGAAGATGAACTATATGGTGACCCCGAACTACATCCTGTAAAGGTTGGGAATTGTGTTGCACCACTTCCAAAGTTAGGTCCACTAAATCTTGAATTAACATTTTCAACAAAAATATTATTATAAAATTTATTATCATAAGCATCTATTGCAAAAATTCCACTACCTGATGTGTAAGAAAATTCACCACAGTTTAATATTTTATTATAAGCAAAAAGATTATTATTTGAAGTTTTACCTGATGCTCCTGAACCCATTTCAGCAATTCCACCACAATCAATAAATGTGTTATACATTATTGTATTATTAGTATTTGTTTCGTATAGTTCCAATCCACCTCCATTCCATCCAAAATCCGAAGCCCAAGCCCAAGCACCTTTAATATAATTATTATGGATATAATTGTAATTACCAGTCATTGATACTCCATTTGCGCCATATGAATAAACTCCATATGCGTATAGATTACCAAAGTTTTCCATAGTGTTATCATATATTTCATTATTATCTCCACAATATGATATACCATAACCAAGATTATTCATGTAACAATTTCTTACAATACAATTATTACAAGTTAAATTAGTTTCTCCTTCACCTAAGAAAATCGCCTGTCCTGTTTTAGCTGGGTCAACTTTAGGTACTGTAGGATATCTTGGGTCGTTAAATTGTAACCCATCTATGATTAAGTAATTTGTCGCCTCAAAATGTAAAACAACCTTTCCAGTAATGTTTGCACTACTTTCAGGGAATAAGAAATTTGGTTTTGTTGTTCCTGTACCATAAGAACTAAATATAATAGGATTTTGTGCAGTACCATCAGGTTTCGAACCGTATGGTGAACCCCACCATCTAAATCCACAAGCAAAAGTACAACCTGAACCTCTGTCAACACAATAGAATGTATCCCCTTTCTTAAATAAAATCGCATCACCTGGTTGGAATGAACCATATGATTCTACTTGACTTAACCCTGTCCATGGCGTATTTAATCCACCATTTTGCGTTGCACCTGTATAACTTGATGAAACATAAAAACTTCTCAATGGTGTGTAACCTGATTGAGTAGGTGTTAGAGTTGGTGTTGATGTTACTGAAATTGTTTTAGTTGGAGTATTAGTTAAAGTAGGTGTTGATGTTTTAGTTGTAGTTGTTGTTGGAGTTTTAGTTAACGTTAAGGTTGGTGTATTTGTTAAAGTAGGTGTTGATGTTTTAGTTGTAGTTGTTGTTGGAGTTTTAGTTAACGTTAAGGTTGGTGTATTTGTTAAAGTAGGTGTTGATGTTTTAGTTGTAGTTGGAGTTAGTGTTGGAGTATTTGTTGAAGTTAATGTCGGTGTTAGTGTTGGAGTATTTGTTAATGTTAACGTATTAGTTGGTTTTGGTAATATAGTATTAGTTAACGTAGGTGTTACCGTTTTAGTTGGTGTATTACTTAATGTTGGAGTTAACGTATTGGTTGGTGTATTTGTTAAAGTAGGTGTTGATGTTTTAGTTGGAGTTGTTGTTGGAGTTTTAGTTAGGGTTAATGTTAACGTTGGAGTTAGTGTTGGAGTTGAGGTTAATGTAGGTGTTTGAGTCGGTGTTAGTGTTGGAGTATTAGTTTGAGTTGGTGTATTAGTTGGAGTATTTGTTGAAGTTAGTGTTGGTGTATTAGTTGGAGTAACCATTTCGGTTGGTATTGGAGTATTAGTTAAAGTTTGAGTTAATGTTGGAGTATTAGTTGGTGTCTGAGTTAACGTTAAGGTTGGACTATTTGTTGGTGTATTAGTCAATGTTTTAGTAAGTGTATTTGTTAAGGTAGGTGTTGATGTTTTAGTTGGCGTTGGAGTCAAAGTTTTTGTTATTGTTGGTGTTGGAGTTCTAGGTAATTTATTATTGTTATTTTGATATATAATTTTAGTATTCACTGAAACACCTTGACTAATTTTACTATCACTTACATAAACCCAGATGTCCTTAGACTGTCCAGGTTTAAGTAAGTTATTATATTGCCAAGCACCATCTACACATCTTTTGTAACTATAATACAAATACGTAGTACCTGTATTTGTGACCGTTTGTTTATCGCAACCCATAAAATTATTATTTATATAATAAATACAAATTTATTTTAAATAATATTATGAGTTTTTTAAAATAAATTAAACTAATTCTTTACTAACAACATCAACTAATTTTTTAGTAATATATTTGTCCGATTTTTTATTTAATTCGTATGCTCTCGCTAATCTTGTCATACCTATACCACCTCCAAATCTTGGAAAGAAATCAAATGATAAAAACTCCTCAAGTTCTTTCTCAACTCTATCTTTACCAAACAATTCAAATAATTTTTCACAATAACCACCATTTTCAATTGTATAAAAATTATGTTTCATTTCATCTTTATTACAACTTCTTTCCGCACTTCCAATTGTTTCCTGACCATATAAAATAACATCTATTTTATTAAATATTTCACCTCCTTGGTGTTTCATATTCCAAAATGGATTAGTTCTTAAAGGAAAATTTTGTAGTGAAACTACAGGACCTATCTCATTCCACATTTTAGTTTCATGTTCATTTTCTAAAATTTTTACTCCGTCATATTCCTCACACATATTATTATAGTCTACAGGTACTGGTTCATCAAAACCTAAATACTGTAATAACTCATACTCTAATTTCTCTAATTCAATAATGTTACCTTTAGATTCAAACTCAAACATTGGGAAAATTAATTCATGTCTACCCTCTATTGGGTTTTTCTCCTGTCGATATGAAGTTGATATACAAAATACCCCTGGCCATTCAGGATTTTTTAATAACTCATACTCTAACCACATTTGACCTGTTTGTGGTAATGGCCATACTTCACCATTATAAGTGAATGTCGCAATTGAATGTGGGTTTTCACAAGCAGCAAGAATAGATAATCTTGATTGTGTTGGTACCTCTTTCCAACCTTTATCGAGGAAAAATCCTCTCATCTTTTGCACTAACTCATTGTAAGTTTCAGTGTTTCTCATTTTTTTGTTTTTTTTTATTTGTTTATTTGTTTTAATCTTTTTTTATATAAATTTTTATAATGTAATTTAGTCCATCCATCATTACTCATTTGATTCATTTCGTAACGATATTGGATTAATTGTTTACATCATATTCTTTTAAAAAGATTGATTTAATTTTTTTTAATAGTTTTTTCATTTTTTAAATTTTAAGCAAAAAAAATCCCTTCATAAAAGAAGGGAATTAAAATAGATTATTATGTCTAATACATTTTTATTGTAAATTAAATTTCGAAAATTGTTCAACATTGAATATAAATATAAAGTACTTTTAAAAAATCTAAAGTTTTTATTTATTAATTATCATATTTGTATTTGCGATTGGATATCTCGCAATCGGATAGCTTTTTTCTAACCCATCTTCATGAGATTCTTTTTGAACTACTTCGTAATAACCTTCCTCTTTTGGTTTTACTGTTGAGACGTTATTGAAAGAGTAAAGGATGAGAGAATCTTCTGTTCCTTCGTAAACTTTAACTGTTTTTAGTGTAGAATTGAATACTAATGTTTGCATTGTAATTGTTTTTTTTTTGGTTTATAAATTATTTGTTTTTTTCTTTTTACACATAAATTTTTTTATCAACTTTTTTCTAAGTATTCCGTCAAATTTATTGTGGAGAGATTTGTCATTTGTGTAAAACAAAATCTTATCTGTAAAGTTTGTTATTAATCTGTCACACGCCTTTTCATGTTCGGATTTTAATTCATCGGAAGATTCTATAATAGATTCAATCCATTTTGAAATACTTTCATATTCAAATGATTTGGGTTTCATAGTATATTGTAAATATTCCATTAATCAAAAATAGTCATTTTTATTGAATTTGAAAACTTTTCTTCAATTATTTATTTTATTATACTTCAATATGGCTCATCCACTATTACACGCAAAAAGTTCCGCCAAGAAGTTTGGAGGAAAACCTGAAGATTACATACACTTACATAACTGGTTAGATGAAACCAAGGGATGGTACGGACATTCAATTCACAGGATGTTTAGACACCATTCTGAGGGTATATTTGAGATGGAACAAAGGTTTGGGTCATCTTTTCTTAATAGTGACGGTAAAACGGTTTATACGAGGTATGTAGGTGAACAACATGTTAAAGAAGATTGTTATAACTACATACCATCTGCAAAGGAATGGGTTCAGGCGTTAGAATCGAAAGAAAAACCTATTTGGATGATAAGAACTTTAGATATAAATCTAGAAGATTAGATATTTATTTTATTATGAAACATATATTATCAGATAAAGACAAACGTATATTAGAAATATTCTCAATGTATTTACAATCAAACGGCTCAAAAGTTGGTAAATTAAGAATTGAGGTACAAACAGATGGTGATGTGTATTTTGATTATATGTATTGGGATGGTGATGGTACAAGGATGACAATAGATTCTTACGAAACAATTGATGATTTAATACAAAAAATATTTGATGAATATAAAGATACTATGTTAGAAAATTTTAGTTCGGAGGATAGAGGTTCGGTTGTTGCGATAGTTAATTGTAATACTAAAACTTTAACTTTTAAAGCAGATGTTTACGTTATGGATGTTAGTTATTCAACAAGTGAATACACATTTGACGATATAGATAATGCAGATATTAAAGAGTGGTTTTCTGAAATGGAAGGTGCTTTTACATCAGGTAATATTCATTACGAAGGTTCTGGTGACTCTGGGTTCATTGAAGAAGATATTGTTTTTAGTGATAATACAAGAAGTGATT